>WUUC01132195.1_pt1 | contig 170061 bp, 138 predicted proteins | sample 6278441 | NCBI WGS metagenome assembly WUUC01 (sample SAMN13675441, study PRJNA597444) | soil metagenome | isolation source: soil | place: USA: Washington | collected 2017-10 | reverse complement strand
TTCGGCGAGCCCACCTCCGCCGCTCGTGAGGGAGGCGCGTTATCGATGCCGGCGACAACATCGGTATCGCACACGCGGTCCCTTTCGGCGTTTCGGTCCGATCTTTTCGGCGAGCCCACCTCCGCCACGCGTGAGGGAGGGCGCTAGGATGCCGGCGAGAACATCGGTACGGCGCCCGCCCGTCCTTTCGGCGTTTCGGTCCGATCTTTTCGGCGAGCCCACTTCCGCCACGCGTGAGAGAGGGCGCTAAATGCGAGCGAGCACCCGCGACCAAAGAATTTCACGCACTTCGCGGAACGGTGCGCCGATAACCTACATCGAGGCGTTCTTTGTACTCCGGTCGTGTCGGCACCTCGGGCTTTCTGCAGCGGATCGAGGCCCAAACACGCGGTGTTGCGGCTGTAAACAGGAAGCCACGCACCGAAATCGAGCTCGCCAACGTTCCCTTCCTGGGACCGGTGGTTCGGCGCGGTCTGGCCGAACATATCGCCGGCGGCCTGATCAAGGATCGGCTGATCTCGCTCCTCGGCCGCCTCGCCGAAGCGCAAAAAGAAGCACGGACCGAACGCGCCCAAGAGATGGGCGGGCGCATTGAACACCTCAAAACAGAGCTCGAGTCTTTGGAGATCAAAGACATCTCTTCCGCCGATCGCCTGTTCAAAACCGTCGGCACGTTGTCGAAAGAAGTCGAAGCGATCATCGACGACGCGGACTACCTGTCCTTTAGGACACTAGGCACCCTCACCCAGCTGCGCTCCTTGAACCTGGCCCTTCGATCATCACGCATGTTGTGGCAGTCGATCCGCGTGGGTGATGCGCTCCGCGATCCGGAGATTCTGCCGCGCGCGCAGAATTTGCTCGAGCGCTCCGAACACGTCGCACGCGCCGCACAAGACGGACGCGACGTCACCGCCGACCTCCGCGAGCTCGAACAAAAATACGCAGATCTGGCGCGTGACGTCGAAACACGCGCCGGCGACTCCGGCCTGGTTCACGGCTCGACGGCGCTGGGAGCCTCCCGGCGCATTTGGGAATATCGCGTGGCGATCGAACGAGCAGCGCTCGAACGCGAAGGTCGCGCCGGCGATCAGATGTCGAACCCGGAGCTGTTGTTTTGGTTGCGCAATCACGGCCTCCCCGAAGAGGTGATGGCCCGGCTGTTCGAGGAAGACGTGACCCGCAATCTGCTCGCCTTCGCCAACAGCGAAGGCGCCGCCCGAGGGAGCGCCGCGGAACGGCTCAAACAACAAGCGCGCGGGTTGGCCGAAGAAATTCGGCAGATCGATCCGCACGATCTCGCAAACGTCGATCGCCTGGAGTCGATCACCCAGCAGCTCGGCGGCAAGCTCGACGCCTTGCTCGCCGAAGCGGAGAAGATCGCCAAACCGATCGACAAACCCGTGCGAAGACTCCGCGCAGCGAACGACGCACTGCAGGCGATGCGTGGCTTATTTACGGCGATGCGGCTGGCACGCGCGCTCGAAGATCCCGAATTTCGTGGTCAAGCCGAAATGCTCGCAAAAGAGGTTCGTGTCCTGGCGGACAGCAACTATGTCGATAACTATGACACGAAGCTCGCAGTGCTCGAGTCCGCGCTCGGTGATTTCGAGGAACAGCTCAAAGACCGGTTGAAGCTCGACGTCATTCCGTTCGCGAAAGAGAGCAACGACGCCGTCTCCACCGCGCGCCGTGTGGCACGTTTTCGCGAAGCACTTCACGACGCAGCGCAACCGGAAGTGCTCGCCGCGATGCGCGCCTTGTCGACGCTCGACATGCAGCCCGCCGAACGCGCGGCGATCTACAAAAAAGCGCAACAAAAGCCGCTGCTCGATGCTTTGGTCAGCGTGATCGTCGCCTCGAACGAGCTGCAGCTCGGCGTCACTTTCGCGGACCTGGGCCGTGGGATCAATGACACGCTGCGCATCGGCGGCAGCGCGGGCGAGATCAATCCATATCTCGCGAAGTCACCGCTCGCGTTCCTCGGACAAGCGGACTTCGAGCGGGCATTTTCGCAGGTCGACAAATTTTTCCAAACTGCGGACACGCTGCAAGGCCGCAAACAGATCGACAACGGCTTGAACGTCTTCCGTGCGGCGATGCGCGTCGAAGCCGGACAGGTCGAACGTGTGGCGCTCCACATCCCACGCGAAGATCGCGCGCACGTGGCCACGGCAGGCGCAGAGTGGATCGCCAAGACCTCCCTGGCGCTGCTGCATTTTCTCGGGCGCGAGCTGGCCGATCCCGGCGGCGAAGCGATGGCCGACGTCCTCGACGCGATGATCTCCACCACCGAGACCCGCCTTGATGTGATGCTCGAAAAAGATGCGCGCGAAATTCAGCGCGACGACTTCGCTGCATTGAAAGCTTCGGTCGGTTCGACTGCGGGCTCACAAGCTCTGAGCTCGGGACAATCGCAGATCTTCGGCGCGCTCTCCAATCTCAGCGATCGCGAGCTCGCACAGAGCCCGCTTAAAGAGCTGGAATCGGTGAACGCGAAGTTGCTCGAGGCCCTGAAGAGCGTCGAAACCACCGACGACTCCCGCGAGGCGATCCGCGCGATCCTCAAAGACCTCAGCGCCAGCGCGCGAATGTTGGTGCACATGGTTCACCTCTTCGGCGCCGCGAGCAACGAACGTATGGAAGAGGAGGCGCGCGCGAATGCGATCCGCTCTTCCGTGGAGCGGATGGGCCCGTTGTTCGTGAAGATGATGCAGACCCTGGTGAACATGCAGAGTCTGCTGTCGCGCGTCGCGCCGAACGCGGATCAAGCTGCGGTCGATCCTCTGTTTTCCGCGCTGAAAAAGCTGCAAGACGAGTGTCGCCCGGTGAGCTGGGAGGTGGCCAAGGCGGAGATCGAACGTTCGCTCGGCATGCCGGTCGGCGAAGCGTTCGTGTGGATCGATTCCGAGCCTTTGAAAGCAGGCTCGATCGGGCAGACACACCGCGCGAAGATCGAAGTCGTCGAAGACGGAAAGACGCGGATCGCCGACGTAGTGATCAAAGTGTTGCGTCCTGGAATCGACGAAAATTTCGCGGAAACAATCCGCGTGACCCAATTGACGCTGAGCATCTTCCGCGAGCTGCTCCGGCTCGACGGGGATGGCGCGATCTTCGGCAAAGTGAAGGAACGCGCGGAGGCGACGCTGCCGATGTTGGAGCGTGCGCTCGAGTCGTTCATCGAATCTTTCCGCATCGAAACTTCCTTCGCCCAAGAAGCGGAGAACATGCGCCGCTTCGCGAAAATGCTGGGGCCCGACCGCCACCTCGCAGTGCCGAAGCTCTACGACAGCCACACCCGCGGCAACGTGCTCACCATGCAGGAGATGCGCGGCTACAAACTCTCCAAATGGCTCGATCGTTACACCTGGTCTAAAGAACAGGTAGCGCTCGCCGAGGAGCGCGGCTCGCTGAAGAACCCGGCCGAAGCGAAGATCCGCGCGTCGGCGTGGCTCGAAGAAACGTTGGGCATTCGCGTGAAAGACGCGACGCTGGTGAAACAGAATCACGGCTGGCACCTGGTGCGTGCCGGCGGTTTCGACGTGTGGGTTCGCGAGAGCACCGGCGAGATCAAACCGAAGACCGCGCTTCCGCCGCCGAATCGTTTCGCCGCCGAAAAACGGATCGCGAAGTGGGCCCAGAGAAAATTCGGCGTCGAAGTGGAACGTGTCCTCGTCGAGCCGGCCCGTGAAAAGAAGCTGTTCCGCACGCGCGAAGGTCTGCGCGCGACGATCGTCTTCAAGGATCCGAAACAGCCGCCCGCCGCAGTCTTCGTGCGCAACAAAGACGCGCAGATCGAACCGCGCTCGGAGGTTCCTGATCTCACCGAACACGGTATCGCCGCGCTCCGCGACCGGCTCGGGTCGACGTTCGTGAATCAGTTGCTCGCCGGCCTGCTTCACGGCGATCCGCACGAAGGCAATTTTTTCATCATGCCCGACGGCAAAACCGTGGCTCTGCTCGACTTCGGTTTGGCGATCGATCTCAAGCTTCACGACACGGTCGGCCCGCTCAAATTGATCGCCAGCGCGATTTTGCGAGAGCCGAAACAGATGGCCAGGGCGTTGGCTTCGATGGCCATGGAAGATCCCAACGGCTCACACATCGATCACCAACGGGTCGTGGTGAAGCTGACGCGCGCGTGCCGCACTTTGATCGAAGAAGTCGACGCCCAGATGGCGCTGCGCCGCGCGGATCCGACGATTCCACCGGCCGCGCTGTTCGTGCAGCGCATCAGTCTGGCGCTCGAGCGATCGATCGACGTGATGTTGAATCGCGTTGGTCTCGCGCCGAAAGCGCACGTGTTGCAGAGCTTGAAAGCGACGTTTTCCATGGGCGGAAATCTCGCGGCGATCGAAGCGGAGATCGGCGATCGCCGCCGTGGAAAAGCGGTCCTCCGAGCGCTCCGCGATTTCTCTTTGTATCAAGCGGTCGCCCCGTTTTTCGGCAAACGGATGCATGAGAAGAAAGCGGCCCACATCGACCGCATGACCGCGGTGGATGTTCGGGCCCTCTCCGCCCGCGCCGCGAGTTAGAAAAAGATCAGGCACCGTCGGGATCGGCGCACTTTCGATCGTTCGACCGAGCTATCCTCGCGTGGCACGAGGGTTGCGAAACCGGCTCCCGCCATGCCCCGGATCCGCGCGCTTCTGATCCTCGTGTTGCTCAGCGCCTGCCAGCAAGCAACACCACTCAAACCGGCCGAACAGCCGAAGCCTCAAGAGCCGGTGGTCGTCGATCCCGGACCCGGCCCTTGCACCTCCGCCGCTTGTACGCCGTTCGATCCTGTCCTTCCGTACGAGGGCGCTCATCCGCTCGATCGCGCGATTCACGAGACCTTGGCGCGCGCGGGCGGCGTGTTTCGCCCGGCCGGTGAGCTCGAGCTGTGCAAACGATTGATGGCTGACCTCACTGGCAAGCTTCCGAGCCGCGCTGAATTCGAGGCGCGGTGCTCAGGCAAATCGACCGAACAGATCATCGACGAGCTACGCGCGACCGATCGTTACCTCCTCACCGCCGAACGCTGGTGGAGAGATCGTTTGAACACGAACGATGTGGTGACCGACTGGCGCTACGTGAAAGAGCTCTACGAGATGGTCGACCAGCTGCATCTCGGTACCCTGCGTTACGACGAATTTGCGATCGACGTGCTCTCTCATCCGGGTTTCGTGATGCAGGAGTTTTTTCCGGAGGACATGGCCCGTCGCGCATTTTTGGGATTTCTCGGACGACCCGCGACCGAGGCCGAAGCGCTCGACCTCTCCGGCCTCTACCGCGCCTGGATTCCTGCCCAAGGGACCGATCGTGATTTTCCGGAAATTTATACCTTCCTGACTTATATCGCGCCGGAGTTTTGCACGGGATTTTCACGCTGCAAAACAGAGCTCTTCGGCGGCGCGGAAATGACGATTCCCGCATCATTATTTATTCAATTTATCCCTTGGGAGAATCTCAACGTTTTCCAGCGCGATGCTCTGCGTGTGCCGGGAAGGCTCTTCGTCGAACAACCTATTTTCTGGGAAGCCGCCGCAGACGCCATCCTCGACCGTTTTCTCGGTTGGAGCGACGGCGGACGTTTTCCGCGACGCCCGGGAATTGTGCTCCCCGAGCTGCGCCAAGCGCTCGCAGAGTATCTGCGGGAAACGGGAGACTATCTCGGCGCCGAAAAATTATTGCTCACCTCGCGGCTCTATTTGCAGACGGCGGTCGTCGAGCCGGATGGTTTCGGCGACGATCCGAACGCGCCGGAACAACCGGTCTACGCGCACGGTCCGGTAAAAGCGGCGAACGCCGAAACGTGGATCGACTCCGTCGCGCCGCTGACCTTCGGCGACCTTGGAAATTGTGATCCGCGTTATCCGAATTTCTACGCGATGGCCCTGCTCTATGATGCATTTGATCGCGGTGCGATCTCTTCGACCGCAGCGCTCGGGCGAGACTTGCTGCTTCTCTACGAAATGCAGGAAGGCAAATACGGGATGTATCCCGGAGCCTACGGATTCCTCGAGCCCAGCGGATATTATCAATATTATGCGGCGCAATTAGGCGGCTGCCCAGGTTTCGGGACGATGCGCGGAGAGGCAAGCGGTCTGGCGTTCGGCTTCGCGCAGGAAACGTTCGCCGAGCTCGCTTGTACTTATGCGGAACAAGCCGCGCCGCCGAATATTCAGGAACCCTCTTTGGAAGAGCTGCTCGAATACCAGATGAATATGCTTTACGCGCGTTCGCCGCGGCCCGAGGAGCTGGCGGTCTTCGAGAGCGCCCGCAATAACTGTAGCGCCGACGACTGCACCTCCAACGGCGTCGTCCGTTCCACCTGTACGGCGCTGCTCGGCTCCGCGGAGATGTTGTTCTACTAAATAGAACGGCGAGGTCACCATTATGAGACGACGCGAATTTCTCAAGCTCTCGGCGTTCGCTGCCGCCGCGGGTCCGACGATGTTCATCCCGCGATATGCGCGAGCCACGCCGGCATCAGGCGCGGTGAAACATCTGTTGATCCTCTACGCGAAAGGCGGCCTGCGCAGCCACGCGACGTTCAATGCAGGCGTCGCTTTTCAGCACAATCCTTACGGCGTGCAACAAACCGCGAGCGGTACCGAGTGGAGCCTTGGAGCGGCCTGCGGCGCGGACCGGATCGAAACCTCGATGGGCTCCATCCCTTCGTTTGCCGAGGTGACCAACCAAGTGGCGGTGATCGACACGCTCGATCATCTTCCCGGCGGAGATAGTCCGGAGGTCGATCACCGCAGCGGCGCAAATCGTCTCACCACCGGTTTTCCAGATGGAACGAGCGCCATTCTCGCGATGATCGGCAAACACCATCCCGCCTATATAAATGGGTTCAGCGCGGCGAAGTTACCTCCGGCCGAAATATTTCCTTCCGAGTTCGGCATGGGCGCCGGCGAATATGCGCCCTATCGCCCGCTCTCGATTCTCGGCCCGACGCAATCTTTCAGCTCGGAGCTCGCGGTCGGCAAAGGTTGGAAGATCGGCGCGCGCGAAGTGCTCGACAAACACTTCTTGGAAACCCGCGCACGAAGTTATCGCCCGCGGATTGCTCAATTTATTCAGGCGAAGCGAAATACCGCTATTTTCGCCGATGTATTGAAAGATCCGGTCCTGGATCTCCTCAATCAGCCGGAGCGTGAAGCCCAAGGATTCAGCAATCGGGAGCTCATCGAAATATTCGGCAACGATTCCCTGATCAATCTCGGCGACATGATCGACTATCCCTCTTGGGGAGCGGATATCGCGCTCGCACTGCGGTTTTTCGGCTTCGGGGCCCCGGTCGCCGTGGTCACCCGCGAAATTTACGATACTCACGACGACGAAAAAAATGTCTATGGCCCGCGCACCAAAGATTTGGTGAGACAACTTGCCGGCCTGGCGTATGCGCTTCCGAAGATGCCTCATCCCGATGGGGGCACCTATTGGGACCACACCATGGTCGCCGTGGTCAGCGAATTTTCGCGAAATAATAGTATGCCGGAAACCGGATTTAATTCCGGCTTCGGCAGCGATCACGTCGTCGACGACCCGAACGGACCGCAGCGAAACCAGTGTGTGGCGCTGATGGGCGGCGTGGTCACCGCGCGCGGAAAAAGGCTCGGCGGAACCGACCAACAATGCCGTCCGATCGGAAAAGTTTATTCCTCGCGCGCGCTGCTTTCGACATTCCTCGACGTCGTCGGCGTCGACCACCGCTCATTTTTCGCCGAAGAACCGATCACGGAGCTGTTCACATGAGCACCCGAGCCCTACTCACTTTCAGCGCCGCGCTCTCTTTGGCGGCCTGCGGCAACGAGGCGCCCGAGCCCGTGCGGCAGCAACCCATAATTCCAGATCCGGTGATCATTCCGGACCCGGAAAAATTCGAGCGCCACGAGCTCACGGAAGCTCGGGTGCAGTTCGCGCGTTTGATCGACGTAGAGACGAAGATCATCGCGCGCACCTGTTCCCCGAACCCTGGCGTCTGTCACCAGACGAACAACTATCCAAATATGTATACCGCCGGACATTTCATCTCGATGATCAACGCGCGTTGTAATTTGGAGATGCCCGATCCGCTACAAGGATGGGACGGCTGCGAACAACGCGGCGATCGGCTGAAGCTCGGCGAGCTGACCAGCGAGATCCGTTGGAAAGATCGACACGGCCCGGCCGACTGGACCTTCACGCTGCGCGAGCCTGCAGAGGAGTCCGCCACCCTCCGTTTGGAGCTGGTCGACCCCGAAGGTGTCGAGATCTTTGCGCCCCCGGAGGACTATCTGCTCACCGTCGAAGTCACCGAAGGCAGCGACGAAGCTCACGTCAGCAGTACGCTCGATGCACCGTACTATCTCGATCTCTACGACACGATCATCGCGAGCACCCACAGCGGCGATCTCAATCGAAACGGCATCTATGGCGCTGAGCTGTCCGCAGGGACAGGAGCTTTGATCGTCCCCGGCTCACTTGAAAAGAGTTATCTCTGGGGCCGGATCACCGGCTCCGTGCCCGGAACGCGTATGCCGCTCGCCAATCAGGCGCTCTCTCCAGCGGAGTATGTGGCGATCGCCTGTTTGATCGAAGGCGTCGATCCGGATGGAGAGCCCTCGGCGTTCGATGAAATCAACTACGATGATTGTGAGTACGCGCTCACTTTAGATTCGGAATGATACCTTCGTGTTTCTCGAGATTCTTCGTATCAACGAAGGTCCGCATATTTTCATAGTCTGCGGTTTTTCGAGCCAACACACCTTCGGTCAATATCTCCACCAGCTTCGCCTCATCATCGAGCCGTTTCGGATCGACCCGGAAGACTTTGTAGATCTCGGTCACCGAGGACCCGGCCTGCGCAGCCGTCAGCTCCCAAGAGCCTTTTTCCGGAATCGGCATTCCCGGACGCACCAATTTCAGCGCCGGATAGGGAAGCTGGTGAACCTTCTGCGGCTTCGCTTTGAAGAGCACCGGCAACGTCTTCGGCGGCTCAGTGGAGTTATAGATCGGCGAGACGTCGAGAATGATGTACGCCGCGTCTGCGCCGAGATCGATCAATGACACCGACTCGGCTTCGGGATGGAGCTCGACTTTGATGTCCTCCGCATGATCACCGCGGAACGCACCGAGCTCGAAGTTCGACTCCACTTCGACCTTCGCGTCGAGCAACTTACCCGCTTCGAGATCGTGCGCGTTGCCGGCAACTTGGAGCTGAACCGCGTCCGGACCGGGGTTCATCACCCAGATGACCGCGTCCTCTTTTTGCGCCGTAAAATAGAGAATCGCTCCGAAGACGATCGCTCCAACTGCGACCAACGCGATCTTCGCCGCCATCGACGGGGGCTTGTACGGCTTAAATAAGCCGGTGCCGCCCGTGTGCTCTTTCTCGGGTTTATCGAAAAACTGGTCCTCGACCTGCTCTTCAGCCATGAATCGCGACCCCCGAATCCGCGGGCACGCTAACACAGGTTTGCAGGAGTCAAAACTAGGTGCCCTCGCGGCCGAGAAACTAAGGGCGAAGCAGCGCGAAGGCGCGCAGGAAATTTTGCCCCAGAGCCTTTTCGATCCACTGCTCCGGCCAACGCCGCTCGAGCATGTGACCGATCAGGCGCACATAGGAATCGGAGCTGTCGAGGCCGCGTGGTGGAATGATCGCGCCGTCGTAGTCGCTGCCGATGGAGACATAGTCTTCGCCGACGGCTTTGATGACGTGCTCCATGTGGTCGACGACCATGCCGCCGTCCGTCGCGCCGCCCTTGGATTGGAGGAAATTCTTCGAATAGATGATCCCCACCGTGCCGCCGGTGTCGGCGATGGCGCGCAGCTGGCGGTCGTCCAGGTTCCTCCAGTGCGGCCGCACGCCACAAACTCCTGTGTGCGTCGCCAGCAGCGGCTGCGTGCGATCGTGCATCTCCACCGCGTCCCAAAACCCGTCGGGATGGATGTGCGCCAAGTCGACGAACACGCGCGCGCGGTTCAACGCGGACACCAAAGCGCGCCCCTTTTCGGTGAGCCCGCGTTTTCTGCGGAAGCGTGAATTCGGGGCGGAAGTCCCGCCGAGCCAGGAGTTCGTCAGGTGCAACACCGTGACGCGGACGATCTCTTGGTCCGGCACATCCGCGACGCTGTTCGGCGCGGCGTCGAAACAATTTCCGCCCTGCACCGAGATCATCACCGCATGAGCTCCGCGTGCGCGTGCTTCTTTGTATTCACTGAGCGTCCGCGCCATGGCCATTTGGCCACCTGTACTTGCGATCAGGTCCTTCATCCGGGTCAGGTTCTTTTGAAAAACCCGCCAGCGACCCTTGGCGAAACGGAATGGGTTGGTGGTGATCGACCACATCCCTCCGCCGAGCCGTCCCTCTTTCATGCGCGGCAGATCGACGTGTCCGAAGAACGAGCCGAAGGTGAGCCCGCGGCCGTGACGTTTGTTGACATCCCAACCGAAGATACGGACCGGGATCAGCGTATCGAGGTGGAGATCGATGATCTCCGAGCGATCGGCGATCGTCTGTGCTTCTCGAAGCAGGCCCGCGTCCACCGCTCTCTCCTAAGATGGGCGCACGCCGCTGTCGACGGCGTTGACAGTGGAAGGTGCCGCGCGAGCGCCGAGGCCTCGGCACGGACCGTGCTCTTCGCGGTCATATGACGACGACGACAAACTTATCCCTCGCCCTTCGCGAGATCGGGATCGCGCTGCGGCGGCCGGAGGAGCTGGCCGAACGGTGGCGAGATCGACGACTTTTGCCGGAACAAGCGCCGGTGTTCGAAGTCTTCCCTGTCCTTTTGGCCAGTGCGGTGCTCGGCCTCTTCGCCTACGGCGTGACCATGGGTTTCGCCATCGGACCGGAGGCGATGTTGATCTCGGGTTTCAAGGCCCCGTTTGCTGCGGGCGCGGCGTGGGCGATCACGGTGCCTTCCTTCTATATTCTGCGGAGCGCCGCCGGCTCGAAGCTCGATGCTTCGACGACCGCGCTCGCTGCGCTGATCACTTGTTCCTTCGGCGCACTGGCGATGCTCGCCGCGGTGCCGGTGAGTTGGTTTTTTGCGCTCGTCTTGCCCTGGCCGTCGTTGATGGTGGTGGTCCATCTCTCGGTCTTCGGCGCCGTCGGCATCGCAATGACGGACGTGTTCTTGCGGACAATGCGCGCCATCGACAAAGACATGTCGAGCGCACTGTCTTGGTTCTGGCTGACGTTGATCTCGCTCATCGGCAGCGAGCTGATGTTACTCCTCGGCCTATTCTCCGGAGGTGCGCGATGATCTTGGAGATGTTCGATCTCCTTCTGCGAGGGCAAAAGGAGCTCTCGCGTGTCCTCGTGGAACAAGACCTGTTCCCTTCGATCCGCCGAATGCTGGTCCTCTCGCTCCTGGGACTGCTCGTCCACTCACTGGCCGTGGGGACAGCTGTACACTATCTCGGCGCACAGAAAGGTGCGCTCGAGCCGCTCATCTATGTGCCGTTCGCTTTCATCGCGGCCTTCATGGGGACACTTTTAATCTGCCTGCCGAGCTTCTATTTTTATACTCAGCTCTCCGGGCTCGATGCCTCGTTCCGCCTCTGTGTTGCGCAAGCGCTTCGCGCTCAAGCGACCACCTCGGTCCTCTTGCTCGGCGTGTTGCCTGTCTATTTTGCGGTGACGTTGGCGGCGCTGCTCGGCGTGGGAATTCACGCAGCGGGCGCGATCCGCATCGGATATGGGCTCCCATTCATCGTCGGATTATTCGGACTGCGGGCGGTTTATATCGGCTTCAACGACCTTCTGGAAGTCGTGCCCATCTCGCATCCGCGGCGCGGTAATTTCGTGCGCCGTATGGTGCTGTGTTGGGGCGCGCTTTATTCGGTGATCGCACCGCTCGCGTTGTGGCGGCTGATCGACACTTTCCATACTTGGGGTGGCTCGCCATGGGCGTAAAAGAAACTGCGCTGATCTATCTGTTGATCGGGCTCGCCATGGCCGCTGCGTCGATTCTGCTGGAGGCGGAGCGTTCGCTCTATGCACGAAGCAGCCTGTTCTTGGGTACACTATTCTTTTGGCCAGTATTCGCACCGTTCATCTTGAGCAGAGAACGAGCACCGCTCGCACCGCCGGTCAAACGGGCCCTCCCGCCGATGAGCCCGATCGAGTCGCGCATCGCCGCGACGGAAAAGGAGCTGGTCTCGGCGCTGCAGCGAATGCGCGGTGTCGCCGAAGCGGTGCTCTCGCCGGAGCTCGATCGGGTGCGGAGCCTGAGCGTCGGCTTGAAGAATATGGCGCAAAAACTGGGCGAAATGGACGCCCTCTTGGCGACGCCGGAATTCTCGGCGATCAAAGCCGGGAACGTGCTGCGCGAGCTGAAAGAAAAAGTGGACGACCCCGACGACGGGCGCGTGCGCAGCGTGGAAGCACGCCTGAGAAATATCGAGCGCCTCCGTGGAATGCGCACAAAAACGGCGGACGACCTGGAACGCGCGTTGTACAAGATGGAGGAGATGAGCTCGCAGATGATCGTGCTCGAGCTCGCCGGCGGAAAGAGCGAAGTGTTGGAGTCGATCCGCGAGCTGGCATTGAGCATCGATTGCGCGATCGAAGGATCCTTCGGCGAAATCTGATGGGCTCGCTCTATCCCTATAGTTTGTTGCCGGTGCTCAGCGTCTCCTTGCTGTTATTTTTTACGGCGCTGAGACACGGCACCGGCGCGCGAGGATTGGCGGCGTTCTGTTTGGCCGTCGCAGCCTGGTCGGGTGTGTTGTTATTGATCTGGTTTCCTTCGGCGGCGACGCTCGGAGAGAGATTTGCGGCGGTCGGTTCTTTTATCGCAGCCGCCTATCTCCACGCCGCCTGGGAAATTACCCGGCAGAAAAAATATGGGTTGGTTTATTTCGGTTATGCCGTCGCCGTGGCCATCACCCTCGGCGGTGTCATCTGGCCGGGCGTGATCTACGGTCCGAAAGCGATGGCCAAGGGACCATTGTTTTGGCCGATCATGGTCCTCGCTATCGCCGCGGCCGTCTATCCCATCCGCCATTTATGGCGAGCCTACCAACTATCTCCCGAGCCCGAGCGTCCACGCCTACGCAGGTTATTTATCGCAGGTGTCCTCGCGGACACCGGCGGCCTGACTAATGCTTTGTTGTTGGCGCACGGGCTCCCGTTGCCCTACGGAATGCTCTTGGTCCTCGGTGGACTTTTGGTTTTGGTCCACGTGATCCGCGAGCATGAAAAGAGCGAGGAGCGAAGGCTCTTGGATCGCAGCTTATTATATTCGGCGATCGCGGCTTTTTTATCGGCCGGCTTTCTTTTTGGCGTGATGTCTTTGATGTCTGCGTCAGAGCCTTTTTTGGGATCGTACCGCTTCGGCGCGGTGGCCCTCTTATTGACCGCGGCGCTCGCTTTCGAGCCCTTGCGGCAACAAATCCAAGAAGCGCTCGGCCGGAGGATCATTCCCGATCGGGCGAGCGCTTCCGATCTCTCGCGGGCGCTGTCGCGCGAAGAAGCGCGGGCGGATCAAGCGGAGCGACTCGCAGAGCTCGGTGCCTTTGCGTCCGCGGTGGCGCATGAAGTGAGAAATCCGCTCGGCGTGCTCGCAGCGCACGTCAAAGTGTTGGAACGGCGCGGCGCCGATGGGGAGACGATCGCTGCGATCCAAGAGCAGATCGATCGGGCGGCGCGTTTCGTCGACGACCTCTTGAAATATGGGCGCCCTCGCCCGCTGGAGCTGCGTTTGGTCGATCTCGCAGCGATCGCCGAGCTCGCCGTGTCGACGGCGAAACAAGGTTTGGGGCGGCAAAGTGAGGACGTGGAAATTTTGCGCCAGGAGCTGTCGCCGGCGTTGGTCGAAGCGGATCAAGCACAGCTGCTCCAGGTTTTGGTGATCGTTTTGGACAACGCGTTGCTCGCGCTCCAAGGCACTGCGAAAAAACAAATTCGTGTCTCCACGCGGCTCGAGGGTGAATTCATAAAATTAAAGGTCGAGGACAGCGGGCCGGGCATTTCTTTGGAGCTGATGCCGCGTCTCTTTCAGCCATTCGTCACCGGCCGCGGGCGAGAAGGTACCCGGCCGGGTACAGGTTTGGGTTTGGCGATCGCGCGGAGCATCGTGGAACGGCACCACGGGAAAATTACCGCGAGCAGATCATCTCTGGGCGGTGCAGAGCTGGAGATGATATTACCGAAAGTACAGCCGGTCTTGGCCGCGAAGGAAAAATGAGCTCCGACAAACTATTGTTGCTGGTCGAAGACGACGCGGCTTTTCGCAAAGTATACGGCGGGCTCCTGCGCGACGCGGGATTTACGGTGGCGGAGGCTGCGGACCGCGCCGCGGCGAAAGCGCACCTGGCCAAAAGATCATATCCGGTCGTGGTGCTCGATCTGATGTTGCCTCCAGACGGCACCGTGGAAGCGGGTTTGAATCAGCTTTCGGAGATCGTCTCCGCGGTGCCCGCGACCAAAGTCATCGTTGCGTCCGGAGCCGGCGATACGCGGCACATGTTGCGGGCGATCAAGCTCGGCGCGTACGATTTTCTCACCAAGCCGATCGATCCCGACGTGTTGTTGATCGTCGTCGAGCGCGCGCTCGCCAAAGTATCGCTGGAAGCGCAGGTCGAATCTCTGCAGGCCGAGCTTTCGCATGCGCGGCCGGATCAGTCCATGGTCGGGCGCAGCGCTTCTTTTCTAAAGTGTCTCTCGCTCGCCGAACGGGTCGCCGCGAGCGATCTGCCGATATTATTGACCGGCGAAAACGGCACCGGAAAAGAACTGTTGGCCCGTTCGATACACGAAAAAAGCCGGCGCAGCGGGAAGAGCTTCGTGGCGGTGAATTGTGGTGCACTTCCGGAACAACTCTTGGAGTCGATGTTCTTCGGGCACGTGAAGGGTGCTTTCACCGGCGCGCACCGGGATCATCGCGGACTATTTTTGGAAGCCGACGGAGGGACTTTATTTCTCGACGAGATCGGCGACATGGTGTCGCACTTACAAGTGAAGGTATTGCGGGCGCTGGAATCGGGCGAAATTATGCCGGTGGGAGCGGATCTGCCGCTTCATGTCGACGTGCGTGTACTCTCGGCGACAAATCGAGATCTCTCAGCGCTCCAAAAGAGCGGACAATTTCGCGAAGACCTTTATTGGCGGATCAACGGGACCGAAGTTCGGCTTCCCCCGTTGCGCGAACGGTTGGAAGATATTCCGATTTTGGCGAAACATTTCCTCAACCAAAGTGCACATCTTTGTCCGGATGGACGTGCGCGGGCTTTGAGTGAAGAGGCGCAGGAAACGTTGTTGAAACATGCGTGGCCGGGAAATCTGCGCGAGTTGAAACACGAGATGCAGCGCGCGACGGTAATGGCCGGAGATCGTGCGGCGATCGAGCAGGCGGATCTCAGCTTTGCTCCGGCCGACGCGGCGCGGGCCGCACCCGTCGCGGGAAGCTTGCAGGAGAAGATCGAGGCGCTGGAGCGCGCGGAAATTCAGCGCGCTTTGGAGCTGCACCACAACAATCGTACGCGGGCTGCGGAAGCGCTCGGGCTCTCCCGGCAAGGTTTATTGAAGAAGCTAGAGCGCTTCGGCCTGGGTTCGTAGTAAATACCGCCCCATGTTGAAGCCCGCCGAGCTCGACCTGCGTTACTCCGCTCTTTTAGAAATCGCCAAAGAGGCCGGTGCGCTGGGGAGAAAATATTTCGCGGATCTCCCGTCGCTCAAAATCGAGCTGAAAGGTTTGCAGGATCAAGTCAGCGCTGCAGACCGCGATGTGGAAGCGCTCATCAAAAAGAGAGTTGCCGAACAATTTCCCGACGACGTGTGTCTCGGCGAAGAGTACGGCGGAAAGCCGGGACACGCGTCGTGGGTGATCGATCCGATCGACGGCACCGGTAATTTCGTCCGCGGATATCCACATTGGGCGGTGTCGATCGGATTTATTGTCGATGGAACTATCGAGCTCGGGGCGGTTTACGATCCTTCGGCCGATCGCATGTTCGCGGCTCAGCACGGGCGAGGTGCAACGTTGAACGGAGCGCCGATGCGCGTGCGGACGACCGAAAAAACTCAAGATAGTGTCATTTGCGTGGGATTCTCTCATAGCTCCCCGAAAGCTGAGTTCATCGACGCGATCACCAAATTGATCGACGCAGGTTGTGAGTTTCGACGCGTGGGCTCAGCGGCGCTCGGCTTGGCGCACGTCGCGGCCGGACACTTCGACGCGTTCTGGCAAAAGAAGCTCTCCTCCTGGGACGTGCTCGCCGGGATCCTTCTGGTCAACGAAGCGGGCGGGCGCACGAACAACTTTTTGGCGAACGAGGGCCTGGTGCGCGGGAACACGATGCTCGGCGCATGTCCCGGAATTTACAGCGCGGTCGCGGCGGCCACGGGGACCAATGAATAGTCTAAGGAAGGTCCGCGTCCAATAACCCGCTTTTCATCGCCATGACCTAGGAGGGTCGAAATAAATGGGTTTAGCGGAACGCAGAGCCAGCAAAGAGTTCGAATCGAACCGTTTTCCAGGACTGCAACAGCAGGTCGTCGAGGCGGCACAATTCGCGGTGCCTGTCGAAGTGAAGTGGGAAACCTTGGCGGTCGATGGATACGCCGGCAGCTACGACGAAAATTGGCCGAAGGTATATTTCACGCCGCTGATCGAAGCCTTCAAGTCGATCACCCGCGATCAGATGGGCAAAGAAGCGCTCGCTTCGAGCCTCAAAAAAATAGTCATCGAAAATAGGAGCGGCATCTATTACGGAGACCGCTTCTCGAGCTGGGCCGACGGCACCCTCACGCTGGATCACGAGCCCTGCACGAACGTCGACAGTATTCAGGAACGCATCGACGGTTTGATCAAATTACTCGAAAGTAAGTTGTAAGGAGCGCGCGATGGATGAGCGACAGCGCGCAATTTACGCGCTCGAGCCGAAGACCATCGATCGCCTTCTGGGAGAGCTGGCAGACCTCGCCTCGCGTGCAAAACGCGGCGAGGAGCTGCGGCTCCCGGTGGTGACGATGCATCTTCGGAGCGGGCGAGACCTCTTTGGACATGTGCTCGCGGTCGGGCGCGATTCGAGCGTCCTCTTTCATTCGATCGGCCGAGACCACCGCAGCCTAGACTACGACGCGGTCCACCTGGCTTCGAGCTCCATCGAAGCGGTCACCCGGCACGACGTACAAAACGTCGGACGTGCACCCGACCTCAGCAAAGACGCGCCCACGAAATTGGAATTAAAGAGAAAAGGCGCGTCGCTGGAGAGCACCTTCGGCGAGCTGGGCGCGAAACTCTCGATCAATTTCGGGGATAGTGAGCTCGACGAGGATCAGCGTCGTTCCTTGGCCGATTTAATCGAGGAACTATCTCGAATATTCGGGGAGCTCTTGGGCGACGAGCTCGGCAAAGAAGCGATCGCGCAAAAAATAGAGCGACTGGAATTGCGACTCGGCTCCAGCGCAGAAGTATCACTCTCCGAAAAGACGATGACTTTCTCGACGACGTCGTCTTGGCCGAGTCGGCTTTTTGGCCCGCAAATGAAGGCGAAAATCGAAGCTTTGTTGTAGTGAGCCGTTTCACAAGCAGCAAAAAGATCTAAGCCTCGCGCTGATTTCGCTGCTATTGACTCGTCTTCGAGCTTCTGGCACGCGCGCGCGCCCGCGTGTCTTACTTTATTTAACTCATGCGCTAAGTGCCCGATAAATCGAATTAATTTTAATTTCCTCGATTGACGGCGAAACTGAGTTTGACTAGAGTGGGCGGACTCGGAGGCGCATCTCGCGCCTGAGAGTAAGAAAAACGAGATTGTAGTGTTCCGCTCGACGCAAGATTTTATCCAGAGGCCAAGCGCGGAACGCGCCCACGGCTTGGATTGCCTGCGTAGAGCTGTCGATAACGCCGGACTTTGGAACGGTACCAAGACGAAGGGACCCCACCTCGATCGAAGACGCTGAGTAGGCTCAGCGTTGATTCGAAGAGAGGCCGGGTCCCGCAAGGAACCCGGCCTTTTTTTTGTCTAATTTTCCCGAAGAAAGCCCGAATTTTTCGGGGATGCGCAGGTCTGTGAAAACTGAATATCCATGTTCAGGTTTTTGCCCGGTCGTCTAAGCGGCTAGGACATTGGTCTTTGAAGCCAAGCGTGAAGGTTCAAGTCCTTCCCGGGCAAATCTGCTCGTATCGAATAAGCGGTAAATTCAGCGGTCTTTCAAACCGCAAATCGGAGCTCGATTCTCCGTACGAGTATTGGCGGGCGTTGCTCCGGCACGCTTCCGTCACGCGGGGTGTAGCGTAATTTGGGAACGTGTCTCGTTCGGGACGAGAAGATTGTCGGTTCGAATCCGGCCATCCCGACTCATCTGAGTCTGTCTGCGGCTGAAGTGTTGTTGGTTGCATCTGAGCACGCCACGCTCGGGGCGCGGGTTCGAATCCCGCCGGTCGCTCTCTCGGTAAAATAGACCTCGTTTGACTTCTGGGTAGGTCCCACCGCTGTCTACGGTGAGAGACGGGTTCGATTCCCGTACGAGGTGTCCTTGGGGTCACCGGAAGGTCCGGAGCTTTGTCTTGCAAACAAGGCGGGGCGGGAGCGTTACCCGCTGACTCTACTTTGCCTCCGTCGTTCAAGGGATCAGGACGCCGGTTTACGAAACCGAAAATGGGGGTTCAAGTCCCTCCGGAGGTACTGGCCGCGAGATAGTTGATAGTTCGTCTAAGACGATTGTGTAACGGCAGCACGACAGCCTCCAAAACTGTCTGTGGGGGTTCGAATCCCTCTCGTCTTGTCCGCGGAGAAGACAATTTCTCGGAATGGTCGCCCGGATATCTCGGATCCGGCACCCTCCGGTGCAATGCCGGTCCTCCGCGTTTTTTTCGCTCGTGTGTTGCGAACCGGTAGAGCTGCCCGTCTCAGAAACGGGAATTTGGAGGTTCGACTCCTCCCACGAGCAACGAGGCGTAGGTGCCCGGCACCGCGCGCACGGCCGCAGCGTCAGCGGCTGTGCGCGCGCCTCGAAACCATAAGTGTCCTGTGGGACACATACTCATTCATGAATTATTACGGAAAGGAGGTGAAAGCATGGAGACGCTACTTCTGACTCACACATATGAACCGGTCGAACGTATTTCCTGGCAACGCGCCATCACGCTCTGGTGGCTCGATAAGGTCGAAATTCTCGAAGAATATGAAGACCGCGAAGTCCGCTCGACTTCATTCCAAATGCGTATGCCGTCGGTCGTTCGTTGCTTGAAGATGGTCCGCCCGCGCAAGCGTTCGGTCCGTTTCTCGCGCGAGAACGTTTACACACGCGACCACGGTGCGTGCCAATACTGCGCTAAGAAGGTCCAAAGACCCGAAGCAACGTATGACCACGTGGTTCCGCGCCGGCTCGGAGGCGAGACGCGATGGGAGAACATCGTGATTGCGTGTTTGGACTGTAACCGTGACAAGGGTGGCCGTACGCCGGTTCAAGCGGGCATGAAGCTCCGCTCGACGCCGGTGAAGCCGAAGTCTCTGCCGGCCACGCTCCGCTTCACCTTCACCGAAACAAAGGGGCTGCCGAAATCTTGGCTCTCGTATCTGCGCGACGTGCAGTACTGGCACGCCGAGCTCGAGTCCGGTTGATAGTTGTAGATAGGGGTGCTCGGCGGGTGAAAGATCCCGTCGGGCGCTCATTTTTGAACGTGGATATTCAGAAGCCCGCGAGCGTCGAGGTCTTCGTTTTGATCGCCGTCTCAGCGCCCGCCTTCAAGATCTCGAAGGTCGCCGTCAGCGTGTCGAGCGATGGGATCGCATCTTTCTTGAACCAGCGTCCCCATTGCCGCGCCGGATTCGGAGCCACGAGCGCGAGATCATTCCACACCAATCCGCGATCCCGCAGCGCGCGCCCGAGCTCGATGTCCATCGCCGCATACGCCGCCGTCAGCTCGTCGCCCGGCGCGACGATGGTGTTGGCCGCGAGCACCGCTTTCACCGGCGCGAGCACCGGCTTCGTCTCCACCGGTTTCATCGCTACCGGCTTCGTCTCCGCTGGTTTGATCACCGCCGGTTTCTCCGCGGGCTTAGCGTCCGCCATGGGTTTGGCCGGCATTTCTTCGATCACCGGCTCTTCGATCACCAATCCCGGCCTCGGCTTCACCGTCTCGAGGGCGGCGACTTCGATCCTTCGAGGCGGCTCGATCGCCTCCACGCGGCGCGTCCAAAAATATGCACCGATCGCCACCGTGGCCGCGACGCTGCTCGCGGCGAGCATGGCCGGAATTCGCGTTCCTGTCCTTTGGACCAGGTGAGGCGGCTCGGAAATTCCCAACCTATCCAAACGCGCCAACACAGCATCGGCGGCTTGCGGGCGTTTTGCGGGATCTTTGTCGAGCAGTGCGCGCGCGAGATCCGCGAGTCCGCAAAACTCGAGCGCGATCGAAGGTACCGGATCATCGATGTGTCCGCGCTCGGAAACAAACGGCGGAAAACCGATCAACAGCTCGTAGAGCAACACGCCGAGGACGTAGAGATCGGATCGCGTCGTCGGCTTTTCGCCCGCGACTTGTTCGGGCGAGATATAGGCCGGCTGCTGAATTTTCCCGCCGAGCGCGTTCAAAATCTCAGGGGACGCGCTCTTCAAGATCGCGAGCCCACCCGGTTCGAGCAGGCGGACTTCTTCCTTGCCGCGCGCACCGGCGAGCATCACCGCGCCGGGTCGCAGATCTTCATAGATCCGGCCCGTCCAATGAAGCTTCGACAAGGCACGCGCGATCCCGGTGATCACGGGGATGATCGCCCGCGGCGTGCGCGCTCCGTGATGATGGAGCGAGGTCGATAAACATTCACCGGCGAGATCGCGCGCGATGAACGCCAGTCCTTCTTTCGTGAGATCGGCGTCGACCACCGTGATGAATCGTTGGCGATCGAGCTTGTTCTTCTCTTTTGCGGCCAACGCGAGGCGGCCGGCGAGACGGCGATCCTGCGCGATCTCTCCGTGGAAGATCTTCAGCGCGACATGTTTCTGCGTGCGCGTGTCGAGCGCATGCACCACTCGACTGGTGCGACCTACGGCGATTTGTTCACCACATTCGAACCGGCCGATCGCACGCGCTGCGTTGATCTGTTTGGCCGGAACCAAACGTGTTTGGTCGATCGCGCAGCGATCGGTGGAGACGTACGCATTGAAGCAACGCGGACAGACCAGCACGTCGAGAGTCCGTAACACAATTTGGGGGCTTTCTGCCCCGCCTTTGATCCGACGCCGTGCTCATTTAATGTGGCGTCGATGTCGGCATACCGAGCACCGGTGGGGCACACGCTGGTCGCGGCTTTTGCTCTCCTCGCCGGCTGCGAAAATGCGGTCTCCCTGGCGCTCGAGATCCCGCCGCAGGATCTCGCCGCGCTCGTCTTTTTGCCCGCGGGCGGCGAGGTGCGAGCGCTCTCTTTTCGCGCCGGTGAGCCGGCGGAGATCCTTCTCGAGGAAGGCGACCGGGCCTATGTTTTCGTGGTCGCACACCGCGAGCTCACCGACCTTTCCCGGGCCGCGCTTCCGCTCGATGCGACGGGCGGCGCCGATGTCCGCCTGGCAGATGACCCACCGCTGCCGGGAAAAGGCGCCTGCGGATTCTGTGTCTTTCCGGCCCAAGAACCGCCGCAGCGCGTCGCGCCTGGAGATAGTTGCCCGCTCCCGCCGTTCGCCCGCGTCTTCGATTTGGCCGGCGGCGGCGGCGAGGTGGATGCGGAGCCGTTCGCCGAAGTTCGCTCGATGATCCTGGTCGATTGGCCAGGTACCTGTCCTTGAGATCAGAGCGCGCAGTCGACGTCGAGATAGTGCGGATCGAAACAGCCGGTGATGCGGAACGAAAACGTTCCACTGAATAGATTGCCGCACCATTCGCGGATATTGTCGTGATAGCTGTTGCCGATCTCTAAGCCGATGACGATCGGGACCTGGTTGAATTGATCGATCTTGGCGATGTCGACTTCGGAGTCGCTCGCCGCGGAGTTGATCCAGTTGACGGTGAACGCGGTGCCCATGGGGACGCCGATCGTCGCGGGCGTGGTGGTCACGTTACAAAAGTTGTCCACGACGATGACCACGTCGAATCGTTCTGCGCCGCCGGCGTCGGGTACGGAGGCGTCCGGGTAGACCTCGGCGTCCGGAAAAGCTTCGGCGTCTGAAAAAACTTCCGCGTCCGCAAAACCTCCGGCGTCGCGCTCGCCCGAGTCGAGGATGCCGCTGTCGAAGGTGCTGCTGTCGAAGGCCCCGAGATCCGCGGCGCCCGAGTCGGCGCCGAAGTCGGCGTCGGCGGGATCCGCGGCATCCGCACCCGCCGCGTCGTTCGTTTCGGCGGCGTCGCGGCGAACGCTGGGCGTGCGGCCTTCGCGCTCTTCGCTGCAGTTACACGCGAAGAGCGGCAGAAGCGCGACCGCCGCGAAGAGGCGAAGGAGCGAAAGTCGCACCGGTCTTTGTACGCGCGTCGCGTCTGGACCTGCCTTCACCAGCGGGCGTGGAGCTCGAGCATCGACCAACCTTCGCGCTCGGTGATCACGGGATGTTCGAGGCCGCAGGCGACGTACGTCTTCGAGACCTCGAGCACTTCGCTTTCGCGGACACCGGACAAGAGCAAGACGCCGTCGGAATCCAAACAGCGGACCAGCTCGGGCGCCAGATCGAGCAGTGAAGAAGCGATGATGTTCGCTACCACCACCGAGAACTTCGCGCCGAGCTCCGCGGGCGCCTTCAAAGTGGCGAAGAAGTGCTCGCTGAGCCCGTTTTCCTCGGCATTCTTCTTGGCCAGCGCCAAAGCGGCGCGATCTTTTTCGGTGGCGAAAACTTGGGTTGCGCCGAGCTTCAACGCCGCCAAACCGAGGATGCCGCTCCCTGTACCAACGTCCAGGAGGGTGTGAATCGGCGAGAGCTCGACGATGCGGTCCAGGCAAAGCTGCGTCGTCGGATGGTGACCTGTACCAAAGGACAGGCCGGAAGAAATCCGCAGCGCATCCGGGGACGCAGGCCGACCGGCGGGGACGATGGAGAGGCCGCCCGCGTGGATGGTCTTCAAGGCCCACAGCTCGCTGGATTCGGCCTGAGACAGCGGTCTGGTGCTCAGCTCGACCGCTATGCCCTCGAGCGCACGGCGAACCGCCGCCTCCGCGGTTTTTTCGTCGAACGCGTCGAAGCGGGCGGCGATCACCGGAGGTTGTTCGTCGTCGAGGAGCTCCAGCTCGGAAGCGCCGGCGCCGGCGATGGCGGTGAGCGCACGCTCGATCGCATCATGGTCCACGATGGCTTCGACGACTGCGCCCATGCCCTGCTCGTGCCACGCTTTCGCCCGCGGGTGAACAGACACTTGCGGGCACGCGTCCTCGGGCGCCAAATATCGGCGCGTGCGGAGAGCAGCCCTCGTTTTTGCCACGGTGTTGGCCGGGTGTCCCCGCGTGGACATCGACGCTTTGGTGTTCAGCTGCAACGCCGCGGTGGACTGTCCTCCCGATCAGGGATGCCATCCCGAACGAAAGATCTGCGTTCCCTTCGGCCAGCTTCCCCCTTCGAACGACGCTTCCATTCCCGACGGCGGCGGTCCCGACGGCGGACAACCTGATCCGATGGACAGTGGTGTCGAAGACCGCATGCGTTGTTTCGACTCGGGCGAGACCTGGTGGTGTTACCGCGGGACCGAGGAGGAGCTCGAGACGTTCGCGCGCGAGCGAGGCATGGATCTCGTCGACCTCGACATGGAGAGCGGCGACAACGAACACCGCTACGGGGCGGTCTTTCGGCCGCACGAAGGCCTGGAGCGAAACACGATCTTTCGATTGCGGCCCGTGGTGGCGAGCAACGGGATCGTCACCTATCCCCAGATCGTCTCCGGCACCGAAGGGATGCGGCCGCTGCGCTTCGCGACTCGCCCTGAAGACGGCGGTGTGGTCACGGCAGCGGTGCGCACGTCGCGCGCTTACGGTTCCGCCGGATACTTCTATTTCGGCGGCAACGGCCCCGCGATTCAGAGTTATCTCCACGGGGTGGGTGCATCGCGCGAGATCGCCGACCTCGACACTTTCCGCGCCGGGGCTTCGCCGCTCTATCTGATGACGAACTATGGGCCCGCGGCGAGCTCCACGACGTCGTTCGATTGGAGCGCCGAACAAGTCGACGACTTTCTCGCGCTGGGAACCCACGTGGTGCGCGCGTTTCACTCGAACGCCGAGGGACGTTTCAACATCTCTTTCAATGAGCCTCAGCCCGGTGAGCCGGCTCGTTTTTGGGTACACCATCTGAGCGAAAACGAGCTCGTTGCCGCGACAGAGGATCGACGCGCGCACGTGTCGAAGCTCGACGTCTCCGTGTTCGGCTTGTCGGCGATCCTCACGGTGAATGCGACGGTCGCCGACCCGCGCCGCGCGGAATCTTCGCGGCTCGCAGCGATCCTGCGCGCGAGCTCTCTGACCGCGACCGCCGGAGTGTATTCGAAATTGCTCGATGGCGAGGTCACTCATTTTTACAATGACCGCTACACGTTCGCCGCGCCGTCGATGCTCATGCCGGCGATCGCTGTTCGTGAGCTCGATTCGGACAGCGCGCTCGACGAGATGATCTCCATTCCCGATGATGGTTGCGCTGCGAATAGTCCCGCGAACACTCAGGAGACGGTGCGCGAGGCAGTCATCAATGCGCTGGGACATCGCGATGCACGCCGCGCGCGCGCGCTGATCGATCGATACGGTTTTTCGTCCTCACAAGACTACGTGACGGCGATGTCGATGCCGAACAGCGTGTTGGAAGCGATTCCCGGCTGCGAAACTTCGACCGCGACCAGCCGCACCACCCTGCTCGATCAAGCGTTGATGTACGAGTACGGCTACCACCGGTTGATCACCAGCGGCAACGAACGGCTGTTGTTGCGCGAGGCGATGCTCGGTGCGGCAGGGCGCGACGATCCGCTGCAGCTTCGCGCGGTGTTCGACGCGGTGTTGGAGGTGGAGCTCGCCCGCGTCGGATTGGCGAAATCGGCTCGTTTTCTCGCGGAAACGGAGATCTTGTACGTCACCGCCGATGCCTCGGATAAAAACGCGGTGCGGCGTGCGGTGTCCGGGAGGTTGCGGCTTCCGCGTTGCGATGGCGCCAGTGTTGAAGTCGATGCGCATTTCTTCGGATACTTCATCGAGGGTGCGGGTGATCGTGTTTTGGTCGAGACCGCGTTGGCGGAGCTGGCGAATGTGCTGATGGAGACGCAGACAAAACGCGCCCTGTCCTTTGGTATAGGCTGCTTCTAGGCGCAAAAGTTACAGCGTCGGATAGTCCGGTGCAGTGCCGCCATCCGGCTTCGGCAGCGAACGTTTTTGGAGCTTCTTCGGCGCGACTTTCGCCGGCTCTTGAGCGGTGGTGCTCGACGCCGTCGTCGACGCGCGCACCAAGGGCATGGCGAACACCGGCTCTTCGGGGACGGCGACCGGAGCCGCGCGTGGAGGTTCGGCGTCGCGCAAAAAGAACAGCGCCGCGATCCCTGAAAGCGCGAGCGCACCCGCGGCTGCGATCCACACGAGCGGAGAACGCGGAGGCGCTGGAACCGGCACCGGTGGCCTGGTGATCGCCGGGTTGGTGGCGATCATCGTCATCAGCTCGGTGCGATCGCCCGCGTCTTGCGCACAACGCGCGAAGATCGCGGCGACCGAAAGCGCGTCGCTCGGACGATCGCGCGGATTTCGCGCCGACAGCGCGCGGTAGAGCGTCTCGATCTCTTCGGGGATCGGCGTGCTTTCCACGTCGTCGATGGGGAGCTCGGGCGGCGGCGCGATCAGCTTGTTTCGGACGATGTCTTCGCTGTCGGCCGAGGTCGGCGCGCGCGCCATGAGGCACGCGTAGAGCAGACATCCGACGCCGTAGAGATCGCTCCTCGCGTCGACCGGATCGCCGAGCGTTTGTTCAGGGCTCGCGAATCCGGGCGTGCCGACGAAGGCGCCGGGTGCAGTGAGGCGGAGATTGTGTTCTTCGCCGACCAGCTTCGCGAGGCCGAAGTCGAGCACTTTGACCAGCTCGCCGCCGATACCTATACTTTCGATCACCATGATGTTCGCCGGCTTCAGATCGCGGTGCACGATCCCCTGGCGATGAGCGTAGGCGAGCGCGTCACAGATCTGCGCGAGGAGGCGGGCGCTCTTGCGGATCGTCAGGCGGCCCTCTTCGCGGATCACGGACAACAAAGAACGGCCTTGCACCAGCTCGGTGATGATCACCGGCGATCCCGTGCGCTCCTCCAGCGCGACTTCGAAGACGTGGACAATGTTCGGATGTTGCAAACGCCCGAGCGTCTCCGCCTCGCGTTCCAATCGTTTCTTCGACCCTTCATCCCAGAGGCGGCGCGGATGGAGCGCTTTGATCGCCACCCGCCGATCGACGCTCAGCTGCGTCGCGACGTAGACCGAGCCCATCGCACCGGACGCCAGCGACGCTTCGATACGATAACGATCGAACAAGAGATCGCCGGGCTCGAACATCGGCGGGCGCATGTTAACATGCGTCGCGTGAGCGGTTGGGTGCTCTTCGCCTTGTTGGTGACAGCTGCCGAGCCGGAGTCGCTCTCCTTGGTGAAACAAGGAATGAAGGCGCGTGAAACCGGCGCGCTCGAAGAGAGCCTCACCTTGTTCGAACGGGCCTACGCGCTCGATCCGAACCCGGCGATCTTGAACAACATCGGCGTGGTGCTCGACGAGCTCGGCCGCTACAGCGACGCGCATGCGGCGTTCTCCAAGGTGGTCGCGGCGAAAAATGCGTCCGAGGAATTGCGTGAGTTGTGCCGCGATCGTGCGGATTCACTCGAGCCGAGGACACACGCGGCCTACGTCCGCTTCGACTCGGCGATCGACGGTGAGCTGCATCTCCCGAAACGCACCATCGATCCGCACGCGCGGGAAACGCAGGTGCAACCGGGAGCGACGTGGATCGCTCTTTCGGGCGTCGTGGACAAGACGATCGTCTTTTTGCAGGCCGACTTCGTGCTCGGAAGACGCACCACCATTACCTGGCCAACAGATCAGGTCGCGCTCCACACGCGAATTCTCCTCGAACCGCACGCGAAACGGGTGCGCATCGGCGCTCTGGACATTCCGCTCCACGAAGACATCCTCGGCTTGTTGGTGCCCGAAGATGCACACGTCTCGATCGCCGCCGGGGTGTTCTACGAGACGCCGGCGCACGAGCCACCCGCGATCGCCGTCGTCCCGGCACAACCCGTCGAAGAAGAGAACGTCGCAGTTCCCGTGACTTTGTTCGCCGCGGGCGCCGCGATGTTGGTGACCGCGGGTGTGCTCTACGCGAGCGCCAGCTCCGACGTCAGCCTGATCGAAGACGACATGGCGATGGACGGCGTGGTCAACAACTCACGTTGGACCGACGCCCGCGCGCGCGACGCGTCCGCGAAACGCAAAGGACACTTCGCGGTCGCGTTTTCGCTCGGTGGATTGGTCGCGTTGTGTACTGGCAGCGCGCTGCTCATTTTTTGAGCTCGCCGAGCCGCAAGCGCAGGCCCGGCTCGGAGACGCGCAACATCTTCGCCGCTGCGCTGATGTTGTTGTTCGCGCCGGCCATCGCGGCTTCGATCTGTTCGGTGGAAAGATCCTTCGACTTCTTCAGCTCCGGAATCTTGTCGATGCGCCGGTAAAGCGAGGTACGGCTGATGCCCAGCTCGGCGGCCGCGCGCTCCATGCGCCAGCCGTTGTTCGCCAGCGTTTTGATGATCTCTTCGTCGGCGACGTCCGCTGGGCGTCTCGCTGCTTTGGCGATCGATTCGGCTCGTTCTGGTGGGCGCTCTACTTTTTGCGGGCGCTCCAGCTCGCTCAATACTTCTTCGATCGCTTCCGGTCCTTCTTCACGGGCCACCAAGAGTTGGCGCGCCACGTTGCGAAGTTGCCGCACGTTACCTGGCCACTCGTACAGGGCGAGCCGCGCCACTGTCTCCGGGGACAGCCACGGGTTTTGTTCATCGCCGAGCTCGAAAGCGACGCCCAAGCTGGTCGCTTCTTTTTCCATGAAATGCACCAAGAGGCGGCCGAGATCTTCGCGACGTTCGCTCAAACGCGGCAGGCGCACCACGAAACCCGAGAGTCGATGGACCAAAGGTTCGCGGAACGCGCCCTTCTCCACCGCGCCTTCGAGATCCGCATCCGTCGCGGTCAAGAGACGGACGTCGACCGCGCGTTCTCCGACCCCGCCGATCGGCTGCACGATCGAAGTCTCGAGCGTCCGCAACAACAACGTTTGGACTTCGATCGACGCTTCGCCGATCTCGTCGAGGAACAGGGTTCCTTTGTCCGCGCGCTGAAAATATCCCGCGTGATCGGCGACGGCACCAGTGAATGCACCTTTGGCGTGTCCGAATAATTCGGACGCGGCCACACCGGAAGCGAGCGTCGCCACGTTGACCGCCATGAATGGTTGTCGCACGCGCGGTCCGGCGCGATGGATCGCCTGTGCGACGAGCTCTTTGCCGCTGCCGGTCGCCCCGCGGATCAGCACCGGCACCGCGAGCGGCCCGAGCTTTTTGATCTCGCGCCGCAGACGGTGCATCACCGCGCTCTCACCGACGAGCCCGAGATCTTCGTTCTCGCGCTGCGGATCGCCGGAGACCGCGTGCAACAAGAGCACGCAACGCCGGCCGACCGTGAGGACCACGCCGAGCTCGAGCTGTTCGATGGGGATCGATGCGCTGTCTTCGATCGAGGAGCGATTGATCGACAACGCCGCCGCACCTTCGGGACGGAGCAAAGTGACCGCAGAGGAGGTCACCGAGATCTGCGTTCCTGTGCGGGAAATGAAGGTATCTGCGAGTGGCCGAGCCTCGCCGCTCCCCGGTCGGCAGAAATCCGGTGAGCGGCGAGAAAGCTCGACGCTCTTCTCTCTCGAAGAGAGAAAGGCTCGCTCCCCCACGCGCCTCGGATCGGCGTGATGGAGGATCGTCAGCGCGACCCGCGAGATCGCCGCGGTTCGTGCTTGTGGATCTGGAGAGTCTCGCGTCTCCGCGTCGAGGCCATCACCGCGCGCCACGCGGTGACTCTACCTCAGCCCGAAGCTTTCGCGTCGCGCTCTTTTCCTGCGCGTTTCTTCTCGATCGGCGTGACGTTCTCGGGCGGGCTGCTCGGATTTTCCGCAGTCGGAGCCGCTTCCGGCATCCCACCGGAGAGCCCGTGGTGCGCGCGGATCTTGCGCTCGATCGTCTTCGAGATCTCGTCGTGTTCTTGCAGATATTGGCGCGCGTTGTCGCGGCCCTGACCGATCCGTTCACCACCGAACGCGAACCACGCGCCGGACTTCTCGACGATGTTCAGCTCCGAGCCCATGTCGACGAGCTCGCCCGTCTTGGAGATGCCCGCACCGTAGAGGATGTCGAACTCGACCTCTTTGAACGGCGGCGCCATCTTGTTCTTCACCACGCGGACGCGCGTGCGGTTACCGATCGAATCTTCTGCTTTTTTGATCGAACCGACGCGGCGGATGTCGAGGCGCACCGACGAATAGAACTTCAGCGCTTGACCGCCGGTCGTCGTTTCGGGCGAACCGAACATGACGCCGATCTTCATACGGATCTGGTTGATGAAGATGACGCAGGTCTTCGACTTGGAGATCGAGCCCGTCAGCTTACGCAGCGCTTGGCTCATCAAACGTGCTTGAAGACCGACGTGCGCATCGCCCATCTCGCCTTCGATCTCCGCCTTCGGAACGAGCGCGGCGACCGAGTCGATGACCACCACGTCCACCGCATTGGAGCGGACCAACATGTCGACGATCTCCAACGCCTGCTCGCCGGTGTCCGGCTGCGCGATCAGAAGATCGTTGGTGTTCACACCCAGCTTCTTGGCGTAACCGACGTCGAGCGCATGTTCTGCGTCGACGAACGCGCAGACACCGCCCAATTTTTGAGCTTCAGCGACCACGTGTAAGGTCAGCGTCGTTTTGCCGGAGGACTCCGGTCCGAAGATTTCGACGACACGCCCGCGGGGCAAGCCACCGATTCCGAGCGCGATGTCGAGCGCGAGCGAGCCCGAAGGGATCGTCTCCACAGGTACGAGCGGTTGCTCGCCCATGCGCATGATCGCGCCTTTACCAAATTGCTTCTCGATGGTGGCGACGGTCAGTTCGATCGCCTTCCCTCGCTCCGCATCGTTCGACCGCTCATGAGCGGTCCCATTCTTCGCTTTGTCCTCACCCTTCGTCATGGGTCGGACCGTACGTTTGTTCAGTATCGGTGTCAAGAGGTGAACGCAACATCTAGTGGTCGGAGAATCTCTAACCGCAACAGGTCGATCAGAGCGTTCGCAGACCCTGTGCGCACGAAGTCCCGATCTGCCGGTGGGAACTGGATCTTTCGCGCCTCGGTGCGGCCCTCCGAAGCACACGCGATCCACACCAGTCCGACGGGCTTTTCGGCCGAGCCGCCGCCCGGCCCCGCGATACCCGTCGCCGATACTCCATAGGTCGCGCCGAGCTTCCTTCGCACGCCTTCCGCCATCGCGCGCGCGACGATCTCACTCACCGCCCCGTGCGCTTCGAGATCTTCGATACGCACGCCGAGCAGCTCCACCTTCGCTTCGTTCGAATACGACACGACACCGCCGAGCACGTAACGCGAAGAGCCCGCGACGTCGGTCAACAACTTCGCCGCGAGACCCCCGGTGCACGATTCGGCGAGCGCCACCGTCGCTTTTCGTTCGGCGAGCATCGCGCCGACGACTGCGGGAAACGAATCTTTGTCCGCGCCGTACAACCTGTCCCCAAGGACAGGTCGTAGATCTTTCTCCGCAGCATCGAGGGCCGCGGCCGCGTTCGGTCCGCGCGCGAGCATCTTCACATGATTTTCCAGGCCCAACGTTCGATAGCCCCAATGCACGTCGCGATGCGCGCGGACGACCGCTTTGATGGTGTGCTCCACTTTGCTCTCGCCGAGCCCGATCACCTTCAACGTCCGGCGCAACACCGGCTCACCGTCCGCGATACGCGCCCCGATCCGGTTCTCCATCAACCAACGCACCTCGCGCGGCACGCCCGGCATCAAGAAGATCGTCGCGCGATTCAGCTTCGCGGTGAACGACGGCGCGGTCCCCGATTGATTGTCGATCACCTCACCGAGCTCGGGCACCATCGCTTGGCGCTCGTTGTTCGGCGTCATCTCGCGGCCAAACGATTTGAAACGCTCGCGGATCGCTTCCAACGTTGGCTCGTGTTTCAACAGCTTGCAGCCGAGCGCGCGCGACAAACCTTCGAGCGTCAGATCATCTTCGGTCGGCCCAAGGCCGCCGGTGGACAACAACAGATCGCAGCGGTGTGAAGCTTCGACGAACGCGGCGGCGATCGCATCGAGCTCGTCGGCGACCGTAGTATGGCGCGCGACGGTCCATCCGCGTCCTTCGAGCAAGGCGTCGAGAAAGCTCGAGTTGGTGTCGACCGTTTCACCGGAGAGCAGCTCGTCTCCGATCGCCAGAATTTCCGCAGTGAAGCCCATGCGCCGACGCTTGCGGGCCGGCGCGTTAAAATCAAGGCCTGCAGAGACCTTCGTAGTTGATGATGATCTCCGCGCCGGGAGCGGGGACCGAAGCACCGTTGAACTTCACGGTGTTTTGCGAAGCATTGAAGCTGAAGCCCGCGGTCGCGTTCGGCAGCACGGCGACACCATCGACAGTCACCACCAGCGTCCCCGGATCCGCGCTCTGCGAAAGCGTGAACTCGTCGAGCGGACGGAAGGTGTCGATGCCCAAGCTCTGGAGCAGCGGCTGCCAATCCGGAAGGCAGATGTTGTAGTAGATGCCGCCCATCTGCTCCGTCATCCATTCGTAGTTGTAGCCGGGCTGCGCCGCGAACGGACCCGTCTCGCAACCTTCGAGGATGGGACCCGCGATCGCATGGAAAGCCACCAAATCGCGGCGATTCGGTTTGATCGAATAGAAGTAGTCGCGGAGCAGAGTCTGCGCTTCCGGCGATTGATCGTTCTCGTCGCTCATCGTGACGATCACCAGCTTCGCGTTGTCGCGCACGAAACCTGCGTTTCGGTTGCGAATCGGATCTTGATCCGCCGCGGTCGCGAGCACGAGCGCGTTCTTCGCGGCCGCGATGCCTGCTTCCACACCCGAACCGTTGACGCCGACGTCGAACAAACACTCGAATGCCTCCTGGCGTGTCGCCTCATCGGCGTACGAGCTGGAGACGATGCGGGGGTGCGGGAAACAGTGTTCGAACTGCCCGGAATTCATCGAGGTGCCGTCCGTATCGGTGACCGCCATTTGGTAGTCGGAGTTGAGCGCGTCCGCGTACGCCACGAACTGCGAGAGATTTCCGATCAACCGCGCTTGTTCGTCGAACATCGAGCACGAGTCGTCGATCACCCAGAGGATGTCGGCCTTCGGCCCTGCGAGCTGCTCGAAGGTGTCGGTCGCGCGGCCCACGCCGATCGCGCTGCCCTGCAGATCCACGATCGACGGCGAAACACGTCCGTTGTGCGCGATCAGCAGCCGGCCTCGGTGGTCGGCCGGCGTCTCGCGCGTCGGGGCGAAGTTGAGCGTGACCTTCGCGTCCTGGCTCGGTCCGATGGAGAACGGTTGCGTGAAATCGGCGACCGGCGTTCCGTTGACCAACACGCCGACGATCTCGAATTGCGCGTCGCCGTCGAGAGAGAGCCGCGAGACCACCAGGTCGTGCGCGCCGACATTGTAGATCTGGACCGTCTGCGCGCCCGAGGTGCACTCCGAGCTCATGTCTTCTTGCGGGTTCTTGTAAACCACTGTCCCAAAGTCCAGGACAGCCGGGAAGACGACGGCATCGGGCACCGCCGCCTTGCCGAAGAGAGTGACCGAGAAACGCGGAGAGCCGGCGTCGTTGGTGTTGATGATCATCGTTCCCGTGTCACCCACGGAAGAGAACGGTGTGTAGATCACCGGCACATCGATCACCGAGCTCGCCGGAACTTCGATCGGGAAGAGGTCCTCCTCGACGTCGAAGTAGTAGACGCCGGCGGTGACGATCGTCGAGGTCACGTAGGCCGATCGCGTACACCTGTTGCGGACTCCTGCGGTCCTCAACCCCGTCATACCGATCGGCGTCTCATCGAAGGTGATGCGCTCTTCCAGCTGTTCCAAACAGCCGAAGAGCGGCGGCTCACCTTCGACTGAAACCATGACCTCTTGCCCTTCCGACTCCTTCACCATCACGTCGCGGATCGGAATTCCCGGCGCCACCGCGGGAGCCGTGTGTTGAATCTGAAGCTCAATCGACGTGCCTGTGGGAATCACGAACGGCAGCTCGGGCGGATTCAAGAAGGGGAACATGTTTTCGTCGGTGAACAGATAGCTGATGACGCAATCCGTTCCGCCCTTCGCCGAGATCGTCAGCGGAAGAACTTGACCGAGCAAGAAACGCGCGTGCGCCGGCGAGACTTCGATGCTGCACGGCTCGCGCGCAGAGCCCTTCAACGTATAAGAGACGTTGCGGCGATCGGGATCGGTCGACTGAATGTAGAGCGTCGCTTCGTAGCTCGCTTGCAGAGTCGGTTCGTAACGAATCCAGATCTCGTTCGAGCCCGAAGGCGGCAACCGCTCTGGATAACTCGACACCCGAAATACCTTCGCGGGGTCGTTCTGAATCTCGACCACGCTCAGGTCGAGCGGATCGTCGCCTTTGTTCGAGACGATGATGACGATGGGCTCGGCGCGCGTTCGCCCGAGGACCACTTCACCGAAATCTAAAACTGCAGGCCCATCCGGCTCGAGCACGAGCTTCGCGCGCACGATCCCAAGTCCAGAGGACTCTTCGCACGCAGTCGATGTCGCACAGAGCGCCGCAATCGCAAGTGAGCAGAAGGCGCTCGGCTTCCTAAGCATGTCTATCTCCGTATCCCCGTCCAGCACTGACTTTCCACTGCTATTTACACGGTAAGATCAGTCATCTGACCGACCCTTAGCTATGGCGCGCGAAAATGGAACGACGCGCCCGTCACGAATCATCAACAAGGAGCCTTCGGGATATGCAGGGATCTCGCCTGCGAAAACTCCTGGAGGAGCGACGATCGTGACACCGTTCGGAATTGCACGCCCAGCTTGGATCGTCACTTGAGCACCGAGCGTTACGCGGTGTCCGAGACAAGAACCGAGATATGGAGAGCCGATAGAAACCTTACGGCCCTGATGATCGACGGACACCTCACCCTTCAATTTTGCATCGATCAACCACGCCGAGCTCGTGAGGAAAACCTCACGTCCGAACAGTGAGAGCTGCACTTTGTAACTGGCGAGGGTCGCTTTGGGCATCGCTGCGCAAGCGGCCAAATACGAGGCGCGCAAAACCTGCGTCCCTTCGGCCAGGGCGCAGCCGACCACCACGGCATGATCTCCGACGTCGACCTTCGCGCCGAGCACCGAGCGATGCACGTGGGCATGCGCACGAACGATCGCTCCCGGACCGATCACCGCGCACTCGAGATCTGCAGTCGGATGAACGCGCGCGGTGGGATCGACGAAGTTTACTTTGCGCGCGAGCTCCCACGGATCGCGACCGCGCATGAAGCGGAGGCGCAACATCAAACGTGGTGAACGTCGCAAGCGATCCATCAACGACACGCCGATTGAGAGCTGCGACAAACGCAACAGATGAACCCAATGCCGGACGTGCGCGACCACGCGTGCAGAGAGCGGCGCTTCCGCTTCTTGATCCGCGTCGTTCATCGGCATGCGGATTCGGATCGTCAGCTCACGGGCTCGCTGTACGATCGGACAGGTCCTCTTTTGGAGCGCCGCGCGATCCTTCGCCGGCTCGGGTGTCACCAAGAAAAAGATGTCGAAAGGATGACCTTCACCTTCGAGCGGACGTTCGTCGTCGAGGATCCGGTGCGCGCGCATCACCGCCGAATCGGGCATGGAGAGCGCGACGTCTTTTTTCTCGTTCATCGCATCCGCGACGAATTGGCGCAGCGCCATCTCGGTGAAGAAGACGTCGTCGTAGAAGAGAAAACAGGGACGCTCGGTCGCGTCGTTCACGTCTTCGATCTCGCGAAGCTCGAGACCGCAGGCTCGCACCGCGCTCTCTTGCCACTCGGCGATCGAGCTCGCACCGACGTACAGGTCGCGCGTTTCGTCACCGTAGGGGGCGATCGTCTGCCGGCTTCGAGCTCGATAGGCGTACATAGTGCTCAGAGGGACTTTGCGAAGGTCATGGTGCGTGGAAAATCCCGAGATCGAGCACGGCACCATCGGCCGTGTAGAAGTCGATGTTCATGCGATCTTTGGCGATCATGGTGATCACCACGCCGTCCAATTGAATCGTGTACGCGGTGCCCATGTCCGCACTTTTTCCCGGGCTCGGGCCGGCATTTTCGCGCTCGCCGTGCGCGTCGACGGCGTGAAAATGAAAAGAGAGAAAGCTCTCCACCGGATTCAGCTTCGGTCCGAGCACGAATGTGTTGTTGCCCTGCCCGCTCCCGTTTTCTGCGGCCACGACCACCTCTTCGCCGCTGAGCAACAAGCGCCCGCCGAGCTCGGTGGTGCCGTCTTTGCTGTCCGCGCGCATCATCGCCGCGAGCTCCGTGCGCAGCTCTTTCGACTCTAGCCCGCGCTGGAGAACGACGATCTTCTGGAGGTCGATCGTGGAGAGCTTCGCGGAGGCGAGATCCTCGGTGTAGTCGCGATCCAAACGATCGACGCCGGGACGCAATCGCGATTGCACCTCGGCCAACAAGGTCGAGCGATCGCTGCTCAGCGAGGGACGGTTCGCGAGGAAATAGAGATCCTTGAACGCATGGATACCGGGACCCAAATTTTGCGCGAGCTCCGAGAGCTCACCGGTGCGTGTGTAACGGGTCGCCGCTTCGATCTCCGCGATGCTCAGCTTGTGGCCGAGTCGGGTGGCGAGCGCCTCGAAGCTCGCGAGCTCGCGCCCGCTGTAGGCCGCCCAATTTTCGGCGAGCACCATCTCGCCGCCGCGTCCCTGAAAACGCGCATTTTCCAGGAGCCAGGCGACCTGCGCTCGTTGATGGGCATGACCGGCCGCGCCCATGGCAAAAAACGGGAGCGACTCCGCGGAGAGCCCGAGACCTGATCTTTTGGCCAGGTCAGCCGCCGCGTCGAGATGGGCGCCTCGAAACGCCGCGAAGGTGTGAAGTGAGCCTTTGAGCCCGCCGGCGCGTGTATCGAGCGCGACGAGCTCGTCGATGAACGCGGCGTGCTCCTCGCTCGGAATATGGGCAAACATCTGGAGATCGCGAAGATCGATCTTCGCCGTGTCGCGCGAGAGCCGCACCGCCAACGTCCTCACCGGTACGAGCGCCGGCACATAGTCGAAGGGCTTCACCGTGGACATCATTTCCGCGGGGAGAACGATGTCACGCGGGGTCTTGGCCAGCGCCCAATCGAGACCTTGGTTCGGCGTGATCGCCAGCGTGGTGCGCTCTTCGCCGGCCGGGAGCGTACCATTTCGCGCGACGTAGGCTTCGACGCGCGCCGCGAAATTGAGGATCCGCTCCGCTTCCGTGTTCGGCGGCGTGAGGCCGAGCGAAGAGAGCGAAACATCGTGGATCATCCACGGAAGCTCGGAGACACCGAGTTTTTGGAGGAGCTGTGTCGCGCGCTGAAGCTCGGATTTTAGGGCACTTTCCGCGGATTTCACGGCCCGGTCAAAGCGCGGCATTGCAGCTTCGAGGCGGCCGACCTCGCGCTGCTGAGCGACGAGATCGCTCGCGAGCTGCGTTCCCCACGCGAGCAACTCTTTCTTCCGGTCGAGCAGCAGCGCGCGATCATCGTTCAACAGACGAAGCTCGATCGGATCACGCTCCGCGGAGATCTTCGCGTCGAGCGCGGCGAGCTGTTGTTTGACCTCTTCGAGGCCGTCGAGATGCCCACCTTGATTGAGCTCGCACGCCTCGAGCCGCGTTTTGGCGAGCGCCAGATCTTGTGCGTGACTTCCTTGCGCACGCACGGCGACGCGAAGTTTTTCCAACTTCGGCGCCGCGTCCTCGAGCAGCTTCTTCGCGGGACCGGTACTGTCCTTTTGGACATACTCCGTACGCGCCGGCGACCAGGCACCAAGCAGGCTCGCATCCGCCGCTTTCGCGGATACTGATCCAAGGAACAGTTGCGCGCCGAGGGCCACCGCCATCAGCGGCTTCGCGCAGCGCCACAACAGCTCGCGCAGGGGATTGCGGAAGGCGCCGGCGGCGGACGGTGCTTCGAGCTCGATCTTTTGGGGGACGATCGTCGCGGTGGAGACGGCGATCGGCGAAACGTCGACCACGCGCAGTCCTTGGCCGCGAAGGCGCACGCCCCTACTTATTCAGGGAAAGATCAGAGGATCAATACGTTGCCGAGGCCGATCTGCACGATGGTCAGCCCGCGCCGTTCGCCGTCTTCCACCAATCCGTTGAAAGACACCGGCGAATAGAGCAGCACCAGCTCGGGACGAACCTCGAGCATCGCCAAGGGGCGCCACGCGAATCCGAGCGAACCGCCGAAAAAGAGCATGTTCACCGGTGTCACGTCGGGGCCGGTCATCGCTTGATCGACGAGGCGCACGCCGAAGATCAGCTGGTCACCGCCGCCGAGATTCACGCCGAAAGTCAGCGGTACCTGCGCCACGAAGAGGTGCGCCGGCACCCGCGCGACGTTGATCTGGTGGTAACCGGTGTCGAGGCCGAGCGAGAGATCGAACCCTTCCTCGAGCGAGGGCGCCACGAGCAATGGAACCTTCACGTCGAACGCACCGCCGAAGGTGAAGAAACGTGAAGGCAGGCCGAAGCCCCAAATGCGCGCACCCCCTTCAATGCCGAAAAATCCGCGGCGGTATCCCGCGCCGAGCTGCAGCCACGGCCCCGGAGCAGGTTGTCCGGGCGAAAGTTGCGCCAGACCCGCGCCCAGCTCTGCGCCGAACGCGAGCTGCGATTCACCGTCTTTCAACACGCGCGCGTGACCGACGCCGGTCGAAGACGCGCATGCGTGGAGGAGAAGGAGCAAGATCAGGTACCTGGCCATAGGATCAGTCCTCCATCCGTGAGAACGAGAGGAAGCCCGCGCACATGTCTTGATTGTCGGAGCCCCACGCGAAATCCCGCGGCTCGCTCCGGACGCCCGCGATCAGCGGCTGATTTTCGTGCGAGTTGTCGAAGACACAACGGAGCTGAATTTCTTCGTCGCCCTCCAGGAGGATCGGCTCTTGGAAATAATATGGTTGTTCCCAACCGAATTCCCACTCGCCGATATCGGTCAAACAACGCGTGCTGCCCTTGCGAACAGCAGCGACGCGAATCTCTTTTCCGAGATAGTGCATATGCGGAGTAAAGGAATGAAGTAATACTTTGCCGCCGCCGGTGAACAATCCAGGATCGAGCTGCACCGCATATTCGGCGTGCGAATCGCCCGCTTTCACTTTCATCGCGCCGGCGACGAACCAAGCTGGATTTCCCAGCGCCATTCCTTCCGCTTTTTGAAGGCTCGTTTCGATGGGATCGATCTTCAGCTCGATCGCCGTCTGGTCGGCCGTAATTTCGCCGCTGGTGTGAGCCAAGCGCAGCGCCTGTTGCGGAGCTCCGGTGGAATAATGAATATTGAGGATAATTTTCGTGCCCGGCTCGACGCGCGTGCCGATATTTTCGGGATAGTCTGCCCCGAGCAAGCTCCCGCCGAGCACGCCGTTTGGGCGGATATCTCGCGAACCCACCTTCACACGGAATTCCGGGACGGCCGTCTTTTCCTTCGAGCTCCGCCAAATCTTCGGCGCGATCCGCGTCGGCGGTGGCGACGATGAGGTGGTGCACGACCGCGCGCGCGCCCGGCACGGGATTCAGGCCGGTGACATAGACCGGCTGATCTAATGGCCAGTCGAGGACGAAACAGCGAAAATCATCGATACGTCCCGGCGACGGAGACGGCAGATACGGCTCTTTCATAGTGAGCGTCAGATCGACGCGCGAGAGCCCGCCCGCACGTGGCAGCGGTGCACCGAACATTTGCGGATCACCTTCGGGCGCGCCGTTTGTGACCCAGCGATCGACGAGCGCGATCTGTTCGGGCGTCAGCGAAATATCATCGCGAAATTGATTGCAGCAGCTCGCGGGCAACCACGGCGGCATACTCTTCGAGACCACCGCGGCGCGCACGGACTCGCGCAACGCATAAGTCTCTTGATAGTTGGTCAGCGGAAATGGTCCGATATTGTCCGGCTGATGGCAGCGCATACAGCGCGCTTCCACGATGGGGCGGATATGTTCGTGCCAATAGACCGTGGTGGAGGTCAGCGTTCCTTCGGTGGAGCCCTCGACGCAGCGCTCGAAGGGGACCGGACTGCTACACGCCGGCAGCCAAAAAATCAGCGCGAGGAAATATCTCCACGGGGGCATGACTTCTTGACCGAGCTACGGCCGAAAAAGTGACGTGAGCGCGCGCAGGCTGCGAGCAAAAAGATCCACCACGCGGCGCTCGATCCCGAGGTGGGGGTTGCGCGACAGCCGCATTGATCGGCAGCCACGCCCGGTTTGTCGCCGGGATCGCCGTCCGGACCGGTGACTGTGAACCCTTGCGGCAGGATGGCCGCTTGGCCGTCGGGATTTTGGACCAACACGTCATAGGTGCCGGCGGCGATGCCGGGTGGGATCTTGGCGTTGATCGTCGTCGGGCCGGGCACGTTGATGATGTCCGCCGAGATCGCGCCGATCTTCAGCGTGAGGCCCTCGACGAAGCCGGTACCGAGGGCGATCACCGTGGTGGATTCGGTGTTCAACCCGCGATTCGGGGTGATCGAAGTGAGCGAAGGCGGCGGTTTCGTGGAGACGCCGGCGTCTTCGTCGACAGAGATCCCGGCGTCGTCGGGATCGATCGTCGTGCCCGAGTCCAGAGGGGGTGCGCTCGCATCGCGGTTCATGGTCGTGCCGCTGTCCTGTGCCGGTATACCGGCGTCCGGTTGCGGGCCGACGTCGCAGCTTCCACCCGGCTCCCACGGCGTGAGATCGTTGTATTCGACAACTGCCCGAAGGATCAGGTCTCCGCCGAAGAGCGGATTTGCGTCCTGCCAGCGGTTGTCGAAGTCGAAGACCCAACTCCGGCCGCTCGCACCGTCGGCATCGAACAACATGGAGCGGACGCCGAGGTCTTCTTCGAGCTGCTGGCGGAGGCAGAGACGGAAATCATCGGTGAGCGTGAGCGCCGGGAAATAGAGGCCGGAAAATTGGGTGTCGGAGCTCGAGGGGATCGATGCTCCAGTGTTGTCGTCGATGCTCACGCCCGGATTGGCGGCCCCGTCTTCTTGGTAAACTTGGATCAGGCTGAAGAACATCGACCCTTGACCGAAGAGGCCCACAAAACCGGTGAGGCGAAAAGAGGCTGCCGGCGGCGCGAAGCTCGCGCAGCCCGATTCGAGGAAGACCTCCAAACGGATCCCGACAGTGGCCGTAGGTACTGTATCGAAGCTGTCGTTACACAACACGTAGCGGCCCGGATGCGAACAATCGGGCCCGCACAAAATCGGTGGAGCTTGCGCGACCGCGAGGAGCGCGACGGCTGCGACGAACGACATGTCCAAAGCTTAGTACGGGGACGATCGCGCGCCTACTGCACCACTTTCGCGAGGAACGCGCCGAAGGTGTGACCGCCCGCTTGGAGCTTTGTAAACGGCTCTTTGGCCAACACATGGCCGCGACCTTCGATGACGAAGTGGCTCATGTTCGGCGCCGAGGTCTCTTTCGTGAACGCCTCGAGCGCGCGGCGAAAATCGGGCGCGCGGGCGAGCGGACCGCCGAAGCCGGTTTCGATCACCGGATCGTCGGCATAGGTCGCGAGCGCGAATCGTGCGCCGGGATACTTTTGGAGGAGATATGGGAAATAGCGATCCCAATTCTCGGCGCAACCTTCACACGCGGCGGGCGCGTTTTTTCCGGAGCCCCACGCGCGGCGCATCTCTTCTTGGAGCGGTTGCAGGTCGCGAGAAAAAAGTGGCCCCGAGTCATTGATGAGATCGACGCGCACCTTCGGGCCGAACGCAGTGGCCACACGTTCATAGTTGAAGACCGCGCCGAAACCTCCGGCGCTCACGCCGTAGAGGACGACGTGCTCCACGCCGGAAAATATCGGTGTGATTTGCTCCAATATTTTACCAATATTTTCCCAGCCCACGTGCTCCACGCCGTAAGGCCCGCGTTGGCCGCCCGCGTGGAAATCACCGGTACAATAAGGAATAAAGACCCAACTATCTCCGCGGAAGGGATTGGCCCCGCTTTTTCGGTCGAAGATAGTTTCCGGGAGGCGTTCGCTGCCTTTCGCGAATTTTTTCTCGGTGTAGCCGTCGAGGTTCGCGGCGCAGAGGCGTGTTTTTCCGTCGCATGCGGCGGCGCAGGTAACGTCGTCGTAACAAGCTCCACCGCCGAGGAAAAATAAGAGCAGGCGTTTTGAGCCTTCGACGCGGTTGAGGCCGATCCCGAAGTCCGAGCTGCGGCCACACTTGGCACCGGGCACCTGTACGAAGGACCAGCTGTTATCTTGGGCAGGTCGGCAGGAGAGGAATAGGCACGCAGCGAACAGAACGCGCTTCACGGCGCGAGGACTTCTTTCTCCAAACGCAAGAGCTCTGCGAGCGACCACGCTTGAAACGGACAACCGCGCGGCGTGTGCGGTGCGTCGCCGTCCGCGAGCTCCGAGATGTGGCCGATCCCGGCCACCGAGAAATGTTGTTGCAGCGGCACGATGAATTGAGCGCGCGCTCGAGTCTTCGCGTCCGGCGTTTTTCCGTGCGCTTTGACCCACGCTTCGACGAAGGGCCCGAGCAACCAGGGCCAGACCGTCCCTTGGTGGTAGGCCTCGTCGCGGGCTTCGAGCGAACCTTGGTAGCGGCCGACGTAGCGCGGATCGTCCTGCGGGAGCGTGCGAAGCCCGATCGGGGTGAGCAGCTTCTTCTCGACGGTCTCGAGGATCTTCTTGGCGCGCGCCGACTCGACGATGGTCAGCGGCAGACCACCGGCGGCGAACAGTTGGTTCGGACGAATCGACCTGTCCACTTGGCCAGGTTGGTGCTCTTCGTCGATCACGTCGTAGAGACATTGATCGACTTCGTTCCAGAACTTCGCGTTGAAAGACTCGAGCCCGCGCGCGAGCACTTCGTCGAAGCGGCGCGAGAAATAACGCGCGATGCGCAGCGCGTTCAGCCACAACGCTTGGATCTCCACCGGTTTGCCGATACGCGGAGTGATCACTCGCTCGCCGATTTTGGCGTCCATCCAAGTCAGCTGGAGACCCAGCTCGCCGGCGGCGATCAAACCGTCGCTGTCGAGGCGAATATTATGGCGGGTACCTTCGGAATATCCGGTGAGTATCTCTTCGATCGCCACGCGGAAACGTTGCACATCGGTGGTGGGGAGCGTGGTGCCTTTGCGCCAGTATGCGTCGAATAAATGTCCGACGGCGATGACGAACCACAGCGCGGAGTCGACAGAATTATATTCGGGCTCACCGGCGTCTTCCGGGAAACGGTTGGGTAATATTCCGCGGGAAACGAACGGCGCCCAGGCGCGGAGAATTCGCAGCGCTTCGTCGAGACGCCCGGTGGAAATACAGAGCCCGCGGATACTAATAAAAGTATCTCGGCCCCAGTCCTGAAACCATGGATATCCGGCGATGATCGTCCGTCCGATCCTCGGATCCCGACTCGGTAAAGCCAAGCTCTCCGCAGACTCCGGTCGACCGGGACCGATCCAGCGCGCGACGGGATAATGATCGGCGGCGCGTTCGAGGGGTCCGCCCAATCTTTCGCGGCGGGTACGCTCGTGCATGCGCAAGACGGCGAGTGTCTCCGGGAGCTCGTCGCTGCTCTTCAGCGAGAAAGAATCACCCGCATAGGCGATAAGGATCGCCTCGCGTTTCAGATCGAAGGTGAAGGTGCCTGGCGCCGCGAGATCTTCCGCCGAATTGAGCCCGCGCGCGGATTCTTCGGGATACTCGAAATTGCGGTACCAATCCGGCTGGTGCCGGTATTCGCCGTTGCTGAGAAAATTCAATTTCGGGACGGAGGGATATGTTTGAAAGCCGACGATCCCGTCATTTTCCACCGCGGAAAAATCGAGCTCGGAATTTTCTTGGTGGAGCGCGTGATAGTTGCGGCCGGAAATAAATGGCCGCACCTGGAGGCGCGCGTCGCGCAACATGCCTTCGAGCCGGAAGGTGACCACCACGCAGGAGGTGCCGCGCGGGATGAAAATTTCCTGAATGAGCTGCACACCGTCTTCGAGCGCGAAGACGAATTTCGGCCAGGGCTCACTCTCGAAATATTTGAGGCGCGCGTGGCCGTCTGGAGAGATCGTTTCGGGCAAATAACGTTGCGCGCTGATCGCCCGAATATCTTCGCCGCTGGTCACGTGTGCGTCGAAGCCGTTCCACAAAACGAAACGGCCGCCGGGAGGGGTGGTCGCGGTGGTCAACAACGCGTGATAACGGCGCGTGCGGTGAAGCGCGAGCGTGCCCGACGCGAAGCCGCCGAGGCCGTCGGTTTCGAGCCATTCGCGGGAGAGATCGCTCTCGAAATCTTGTGCGATGCGGGTCAGAGCGGTCGTTGTATAGCAGCGCGCGGGTTGCGAGAAAAGCCGAGCCGTGAGAGCACGCGGCGTGCACACGACGTTCGTGTTGCTCGCGCTCGCCAGCGTTCCCGACCTATTTGGCTACGGTGCGCGAGGTCTAGCCACGGCTTCGACGCTGACCGCGACCGCGTCCGGCGTCGAAGCGGTCTATTACAACCCGGCAAACCTCGCGTTCTCGAAACACCCTTCGTTTTCCGTGGGATTTCAGTGGTCGGGTTCTTTTATGTCGATCGACGGCCGCGGGATCGATGCGGAGGCCACGCCGGCGACGACGATCGGCTTCGAGGTTCCGCTGCCGTTCAAAGGAGCGCTCGCAGAGCGGCTGACGCTCGGTTTCGGGTTCGTCTTGCCGGTCGGCGCGGTGTTGGTCGCGGATATCCCGCGCCCGGCGGAGCCCCGGTTCGTGCGCCTCGATCGGCGGGCGGACACGGTGAGCTTGATGGGAGGCCTGGGCATCCGAGTGCTCGACGGCCTGGCCTTTGGGGCAGGCTTCATCGCGCTCGCCGAGCTGGAGGGTGCGATCGATGTGGCGCCGAACGAGACCGGGCGCATCGGTACCCAGGTGCGCGATCAATTGGTCGCGGATTATGCGCTGATCGCGGGCGCGAGTTATCGAATTTCCGGATGGGCTTTCGGGCTCGTCTTTCGGGATGAGTCGGCGGCGGAGTTCGCGCTGCCGATCAATGCGCAGCTCGGTGATCAATTTCCGCTCCCCATCCCCGAGCTCGATGTTTCCGGGACGGCACAGTTCGATCCGCGGCAGTTGGCGGCGGCGGCGACCTGGCGCGTGTTGCCCTCGCTGGCCCTGTCTTTTTCCGCAACTTGGGAAGGTTGGAGCCGTTATAAAAATCCGATCGTCTATACCGCCGTGCCGCCGGGATTTCCGGAGCAGCCCGCCCCGAATTTCCGCGATATTTTCACTTCGCGGTTCGGTGGGGAATTGACGCTGGATTTCGGTGATATTTCGATATTGCCGCGCGCGGGTTTTGGAGTTTCGCCTTCACCTGTCCGCGAGGACATGCGTCGATATTTGGACGGCATTCATTTTATCGTGGCGGGCGGCGGAGGCCTGCGCGCGGGATTTTTCCGCGCTGATATTGCGGCACAGGCGAAGATCCTCGACGGCGGCGCCGTGTTGGCGACCGCGCTGGAGCTTGGGGTGGAGCTGTGAGGCGCGCGCTGGTCGCAGTGCTCTGGTTGTCGGCGAATATTGCGCAGGCGAACCCGCTCGACACCTACGGCTTCGGTGCGCGGGCGATCGCGCTCGGCGGTGCGATGACCAGCTCGGCGCGTGGGTTTGCGGCGAGTTATTACAACCCGGCGGGGATCGCGCGAGAACAACCTCTGTCCTTGGAGATCGGTTACGCGTTCACCGAGCCGGTGTTGCGGATCAACGATCGCGATCTCAACGTCGATCAGAGCCGCGGATTTCAGGGCGGGATCACCATCCCCGGCGAGATCTTCGAACACGACGTCGCGGTCTCGCTCGCGCTTCATTTGCCGGACGGCCTGATCTCGCGCGTGCGGACCTTGCCGCAACAAAGGCCGCGTTTCGTGCTCTACGACAATCGCCCCCAACGTTTGGTGGTCTCCACCAGCGCGGCGGTGGAGATCGTCGACAACCTGTACTTCGGTACAGGGCTCACTTATATCGCCGGCACCAAAGGAACGCTCGACGTCACGGGCAAAGTCAGCGCCAGCAACTCAGAGCGGACCGAGCTGTTTTCGGCGGTCGAGGTGGAGTTTTCTTCGGTGCGTTATCCGACGTTCGGCTTGATGTACGAGCCGACCGAGGGGCTCCGCTTCGGCGTCACCTATCGTCATGAGTTCGTGTTGGAGCTCGACCTCGATGTCGCGGTGCGCGGCGATATCGTCATCGGCGAGGAAGATCTGATCGCGGTGGAGGATGGTGCGTTCATCCTCGAATCGTTCAATACCGATCTGTTCAGTCCGCGACAGCTCGCCTTCGGTGCCTCCTACGAAAACGAGCTGTTCTTCGCTGCGATCGATCTCTCGTGGCACGACTGGAGCCGCTTTCCCCCGCCGGTATCGGCGATCGCGCTGACGCTCGATCTCGGCAACCTCGACTTCGATGTGCCGTTGCCGGATCCGCCGCTCCCGCCCGAGTTTCACGATATTTGGGTGTTGCGCCTCGGTGCGGAGTGGCGCGCTGCAGAGTCTCTCGCGGTGCGGCTCGGATATGTCTATCAACCCTCGCCGGCGCCGGCGCAGCCTGGGCTCACCAACTATGTCGATTCCGCGAAACACGAAGTTTCGGTGGGTGCGGGATTAAAATTAGGATTATTGCCGGAGATATTCCCGCGTCCGTTGATCTTTGATTTTGCCGTCTCTTCGATTTCTCTCGTCTCGAGAGACTATGAAAAAGAGGATCCCGCGGACGTGGTGGGCGACTATCGCGCGCGTGGGACGATCTACACCGTCGCGACCTCCATGTCCTTGGAGTTTTGATGTTTCGGCGGATACTCATACTTATCCTGATCTTAGGGACAGGTTGCGGAACGATCGGCGGCGACAACGGCGGAAGCGACAATCTGCCGAACCGCGGAACCGCCGGATATACACACCTGGCGCGGCTCCTCCCCGATGCGCAGGGACCGGCGGCTTTGGTGGAAAATGACAAAGTCCTGCTCTACTTCACCCGCGATCTCAAAATTTGGGTCGCGGAAGGTGACGGCGTCACGTTCGGTGAGCCGGCTTTGGTGCTGGAAAATGCGGCATTTCCCAGCGCGACCGCGGACCGGCTGGCCTACGTCGATCTGGTGAACGATGCTTCGCTGGTCGTCGCGACGCGCGCCGAGCCGTCCGTTCCATTGAGTAGAATCGAGCGCAACGGAGAAAATTTGAGCGGCCCGGCGCTCGCCGGTGGACGGCTTTATTACAATCGCAATGGCCAGGTGGTGAGCGAGCTGGGACCTGCACTGGCGCATCCCGGCGGCGAGGCGGATATCCGCGTGGCGAAAAGCTCCACCGGCCGAGAGAGTTACCGAATGATGTATCAAGCGCTCGATGAAAATGATCAATTGGTGATCAATTTCGCCGCTTCATTCGACGGGGCAACCTTCACCGATTCTTCGATCAATCCAGTTATCGCGGGATCTCAGCCGAGCAATATCTATTTTCGCGGAAAATACCTTCTCTACTATACGCAGCCCGACGAGCTCGGAATCTCCGTCGCCGAAAACGCGCCGGCTGCACCGAGTGAAACGTTCTGATATTGCGGAAGACGTGGCTGCGAAGAAGAAGGCACCGGCAACCAAAAAGGCGGCGACCACTAAACGCCCGCGGAAAAAGAAGAACGTCAAAGAAGCAGGCTCCCGCGGGCTGACGCCGAAAGACGTCGTCGCCGAGACGAAAGACGAAAGCGTCGAAGAAGTTTCGCAGCAGATCATCGAGGACGGCGGCGAAGTGATCGGCGTGTATCGCGATCCGGTCGGTGGGCACGCACACATCATCGCGGCGCTGCCGATCGACAAAGTCGCACCGACACCGTTTCAGCGCGATCTCTCGCCCACACACGTCGGCCGGCTCCAAGAGGTGATCGAGAAGCTCGATCGTTTCGTCGATCCGATCGTCGCGGTGCGTTCGCCGGAAGGCGGATTTTGGACGCCGAACGGAAATCACCGCCTGCACGCCATGAAAAATCTCGGCGCGAAGACGATCATCGCTTTGGTCGCGCCCGATGCGGAGGTCGCCTATCGCATCCTCGCGCTGAACACCGAGAAAGCGCACAACTTGCGCGAGAAAGCGTTGGAAGTGATCCGCATGGCGCGATCCCTGGCGACGCTCGACGATCGCTCGGAGAAAGATTTTTCGCTGGAGTTCGAGGAGGCTTCGCTGCTCACGCTCGGTATGGCGTACGAGGAGCGCGGCCGTTTCTCCGGCGGCGCGTACCACTCGGCGCTGAAGAAGGTGGACAACTTCTTCGACGAACCGCTGAAAGATGCGCTCGAAAAACGTGCGGAGCGCACCAAACAATTGCTCGAGCTCGACGATGCGGTACTGGAGGCGGTCACACGGTTGAAGGAGAAAGGGTTCAACAGCCCTTACCTCAAAGCGTTCGTCGTCTCGCGGATCAATCCGCTACGTTTCATCAAAGGTGAGCTGCCGAGCTACGAAGATCTGCTCGAACGGATGACGAAGTCGGCGGCGAAGATGGACCCCGGCAAGATCAACGCGGAGCAGATTTCGGCCGCTTCCGGACCGGCCGAGGAGGCGTGAAGGAGCAGGCGATGAGGCCGGCGCGCGTTTCTCTGGGCTGCGCCTTGGCGTACAGCTCGAGGCGGAGCGCCTCCCCTTTCTCGAGCGGAGTGCTGGTCGCGACCACGCGCACAGGGCCACGGCCGCGCGTATATTTCGCTCCTTTACCGGAGTTATGTAGATCGACGCGCCGCGCGACGTCGCGCGCGATCCCGCAGTAGAACGATCCGTCTCGACACTCCAGGAGATAGACGTACCACTCCTTCACGGGCGCGCGCATGTTAGCGCACTCTCCCCTTGCGGCGCGATCGGTCCGGCCTGATCATCCATCTCGATTGGCGCGGAACGCGAAGAAGTGTCCGCAGTGCGGTGCCGTGGAGAACACGGAGACCGGGCCGCTCACGATCTGCCAAAGCTGCGGTGAAGTGCTCGCGGAATCTTGGGCGCTCGGCGATGCGGTCACCGACATCATCGACGGCGCCGAGTGGCTCAAAGATCTGCGCAACCAAGGCGGGCTCCCGAATTCTCCGCTGCTGATCCCGGGCTCGCCGGCGATCGTTCAGGGCACACCGGCGAGCGCGCCACCGCTGCAGATGCAGCCCACGCCCGCCGATGACTATGGAACGATCCCCGGTTTGATCGGACCGGACACCGCCGTGTCGATGGACTCGTTGATGTCCGAGCTTCGCGGCACGATCGGCGAACGCGCGCCGGCATTCGATCCCTCGGCGCTCCCTCCCGATATGGGCTCGCCGCCGTTCGCCGGCTCCGCGCGGAGTGCGTCGCAGTCGAATGAAGGGAACACAAGCGCATCTGCTTCGCCGTTGACGGGCCGAGTTCGAGAGATCAATCCCGCGCGGACGGCGGTACCGAAGTCGATCTCCAGCGAGCTGCCGCTGGCTGCGCCGACGTTGATCGACCGGCGGCTGGTGCTGGTGCCGTTGACCAGCCCGGGCGTACAATCCGCGGTGCGTGACCTGATCCAAGGTACAGGTGCCGAGATGCGCAAGGAGTCGATCGACTCGCATCCGATCTTGGCGATCCACGGCCTCGATGCAGCTGCGGCTTTTGAGCTGCGCCAACGGTTGGAGCGCGTCGGTATTCCGGCGAAGGTGCGCGACGCGGATCCGTTGTCGATCGAAGAGACGTCTCCGCGGATGCGTTTCACGCCGCGGCAGATGATCTTGCTCGCTGTCCTCGCGGGCATGCTGCTGGCGTTCGCCATCATGGGCCTGATGGTTCTGGTCTGACGCGACCTAATATTGTGGGACTTGATCTTCGGGCGCCAAGTTGTCGAAGCGCGTGAACTCGTGAAAAAACTTCGAACGCGCGACGCCGATCGGGCCGTTACGTTGTTTGCCGATGATGATCTCCGCGACCCCTCGCTCTTGGGTCTCCGGGTTGTAGACCTCGTCGCGGTACACAAACATGATCACGTCGGCGTCCTGTTCGATGGCGCCCGATTCACGAAGATCGGAGAGCACAGGACGTTTGTCGGTGCGCTGCTCCAAGCTTCGATTGAGCTGCGAGAGCGCGATGACCGGGATCTGTAGCTCTTTGGCGAGCGCCTTCAAGCCACGTGAGATCTCCGAGATCTCTTGTTCGCGGCTCTGCGCATTTGCGCTGCCACGCATCAGCTGGAGGTAGTCGATGATCACCATGCCGAGCTTGCTCTCGGCGGCGAGACGGCGGCACTTGGCGCGCACTTCGAGCACGGAGATCGAGCCGGTGTCATCGATGAAGATCGGCGCCTCGCTCAGCTTGCCCGCGACGCGCGCCAATTTCGGCCAATCTTCTTCCGTCAAAAAGCCGGTGCGCATGCGGCTCGCGTTGATGCGGCCTTCGCTGCACAACATACGAATCACCAGCTGCTCTTTCGACATTTCCAGCGAGAAGATCGCGACCGCTGTGCCTTCGTGCACCGCCGCGTTCATTCCCATGCCGACCGCGAACGAAGTTTTGCCCATCGAGGGACGGCCCGCGACGATCACCAAATCCGACGGCTGCAAGCCCGCCGTCATGTGATCGAGATCGGTGATGCCCGTCGGTACGCCGGTGATCTGCTTCTTCTGCTCGGCGCGTTTTTCGATCATCCGAAACGCGTCGGCGACGATCTTGTCGACCTTCGTCATGCCCGAACGCGCTTTGTTCGTGCAGACCTCGAAGATCTTGCGCTCCGCATCGTCGACGACGACATCCGGATCCGGCGCGTCGAAGGCCTGCGTGACGATCTCCGTCGCCGCGCCGATCAACTTTCTGAGCGTCGATTTTTTCCGGACGATGTCCGAGTAATATTTGACGTTCGCCGCGGTCGGCACCGCGCTCGACAACATCACCAGCCCCGCGAGACCACCCGACGCTTCGAGCTCGCCTTTGGTCTTCAACACCGCAGACAACGTCACGGTGTCGACCGGCTCGCTCTTCGTCGCCAGCTCCGTCATCGCGCGGAAGACGAGCTGATGCGCCGGTCGATAAAAATCTTCGGGAGTGAGATCTTCGAGCGCAGTGAAAACTGCGTCGTTGTTGATCAGAATGGAGCCGAGGACCGCACGCTCCGCGTCGAGATCTTGCGGAGGGACGCGCGCATTCGAGGACCGATAGGGGCGGTCCTCGCCGGGCGGCGGCGGTCCGTCGAGGTGCAATTAGATTCCGTCGTCGACAGGCCGATTCGCATCGGCTTCGGCTGCGGCAGCCTCCGCCGCCTTCTTCGCCTCGAGCTGGCGCAAGCGATCTTTTTCAGCCGCGATCGACGCAGCTTTCTCGGCCACCAACGCGGCCTCGCGGTCTTTCTTCGCCGCTTCTTGAGCAGCTTCGACGCGCTTCTTCTCGGTCTCGACATCGGCCGACCCTTCCGGGATGACCCAGAACGGGAGCGAGGCCAACACGCCGCCGTCGAGGCGAACGGTCGCGAGATATCTGCCGACCGTGCGCACCGGCTCGTTGATCGAGATGCGGCGGTGATCGACCTTCACGTCGGAGCCCGACAGAACGTTCGCCACGTCTTTGTGCGTGATCGATCCGAAGAGCTTCTGCAGCTTCTCGTGGATCGGCGTGCCGTCGTCGCTCAATTGCGGCGGCGCGACCTTCGCTTGCATCACGACCGAGAGGCTCTCGATCTTGCGGCGACCGATCTCAGCAGAGGCCGTCGCTTGTTTACGACGGTGCGACGCGATCCGCTTCTGATGATCGAGCTCATTGACCGAGCGCACCGAAGCGAACACGGCCTTGCCCTGCGGAATGAGAAAGTTGCGTCCGTAACCGTCGCGCACGTTGACGAGATCGCCAACGACGCCCAGGCCGGAAACGTCTTCTTGAAGAATGACCCTCATCATGACTGATTACTCCGCACTCGGTTCTTCATCGCGTCCACGGCGGGGACGATCGTCGCCGCCGCCACCATGTCCGCGGTCATCACGATCATCGCGATCTCCACGATCTCCGCGATCGCCACGATCACGACGGTCATCGCCGTCATCGCCGCCACCCTGCGCCATACGTTCTTCACGTTCGCGGCGCTCGGCGTCTTGCTTCGCCTTGTCCGCGGCGCGCTCGCGCACCATCTTCTCGACCTCGGCGCGTTTCGCCGCGATGTCGAAGACATTGCCGTTCGACACGGTGAGGAAGCGGATGATCTCGTCGAGGTTGCGCATGGTGCGCTCGAGCTCGGCGACGACGCCGACCGGGCCGACGTAGTGGAACAGGCTGTAGTTGCCGCGTCCCTGCTTCTTCACTTCGAAAGACAACTTGCGCTTGCCCCAGCGATCTTCGCGAAGCAGCTCTGCGTTCATCTTCTCGAGAACACCCTTGAGGCGATCGAACGTGGCGTTCGCCGCGTCATCGGTCAGCTCGGGATTGACCACGAAAAGGGTCTCGTACTCTCTCAAAATCGCCGTCGACATATTCGCCTCAGTCCGCCGTTTCCTCACCGGACCCTGATGGGCGCCGGTCGGTGTTCCATACATTCATCGCGCGGCGAAGCCCATCTTTAATGATGCCTTCGACCGCATCCGCTGCACTCTTCAAGGCTCGCTCCATCGCCGCTTGGTCTTCTTTACCAAACCGCGAAAGCACGTAGGCCGCCGAGTCCCATCTCGGTGGCGGCCGGCCGATGCCGATCCGCACCCGCACGAAATTCGCGTCCGGCAGATGTTCGATCAAGGAGCGGAGTCCGTTATGTCCCCCGTGCCCGCCGCCTTGCTTGAGCTTCAAGCGGCCGGCATCCAGATCGAGATCATCGTGCAAGATGATCATTTCATGCGTCCCGAGCTTGTAGAAACCTGCGGCCGGTCCAACCGACTCACCCGACAGGTTCATGAACGTCTGCGGTTTGACGAACAGACAATCTGTTCCCGCTAGCCGCCCGCGCCCGAGCTTCGCCTTAAACTTCTTCTCAGAGAACGATGCGGATGCCCGCTCCGCGAGCATATCCGCCACTTCGAAGCCTACGTTGTGACGGGTCCCGTCGTATTCGCTGCCCGGATTGCCGAGCCCGCAGATGAGCCACATGACGGAACCTGTCGCTTCTTACTTTTTCTTCGCGTCGGCTTTCTTGTCGTCCGCCGCCGGAGCCGCAGCACCCGCCGCCGGAGCCGCAGCGCCTTCGGCACCCTCCGCCGCAGCGTCCGCGGTAACCGTAGCCTTCTCTTCTTCGGCACGCGGCGGTTGAACCGTCGCGATCGCGTAGTTTGTGCCCGCCGGATATCCGCTCTTCGCGCCTTCCGGGAACTTCACGTCGTTGACGTGGAGCGCCTGGTTCAAGCCGAGGTGCGAAACATCGCAAACGATTTTGCCTGGAATCGCCAGCGGGCTGCAGTTCACGGCGAGTGAACGGCGCACCGCTTGGAGGACGCCGCCGGCAGTGACGCCGACCGGCTTTCCAACCAGCTCGATCGGAACTTCGACAACCACGCGATCGGTCTCGCGGATCTCGACGAAGTCGATGTGCAAGAGGTTGCGCTTCACCGGTTCGATCTGCACGTCTTTCACGAGCGCGAGGATGTCGCGATCGAGACCGGCGATCTTGAAGACGGTGTTGCGACCGGCTCCGGATGCTTTCACGCGCTTATGGATCTCGTTGGGATCCACCGTGAACGGCACCGGCTCCTGTTTGTGTCCGTAGAGGACTCCGGGAATCTTGCCAGTCATGCGCACTTTGCGGGCGCTGGACTTGCCGTCAGGTGTTCGTCGTTGCACTTCGATGAGCTGAGTTTCCATGGCTTAGGCCTTACGAAAGGCCGGCCGAGTAACACGCACCTCGAGCTCGGTCAAATGAAAGATCGCAGCACGAGCGAAGCACAGCAAAGCCATTACGGAGTTGGGATTCCGTAGCGGTGGTAGCTGACCTCGAGCTGCCCGAAGATCTGCGCCACACGCTCCGCTCCAGCGCCGGACGCGCACTCCGGATCGAGCCGTTTGGTCTCGAGATGAAAGAGGATCTGCGATCCGGCCGTCACGTCGAGCGCGGTGACGATGCTCGCGCCGACGCTGATCTCGAGCTTTCCGGCCAGCGGAGCTTCGAAGACCCCTACGTTCTGGAGCGCGAGCGCCACCGGCTCCTGATCGCGGCGGAGCGAAACCTCGACTCGACAGCGCGCCGCACCGTCGCGCTTGGCGACCGTCCCCGAAAAATGCGCGCGCACCAAATACACGCCGCTGATCGGAACGTTCACCGCCTGCTGCATCACCGAGATGACCGCAGCGCCATCCGCGTAGGTGATCGTGCCGACCTGTTGATTGGTGAGAAGGATCGGCGTTCCACCTTCGGCGCCGTCGAGACCCTGGTTGCCCATCGATCCCATCGATCCGGTCTCGCCCTTCTCTCCTGGATCACCTTTCGGACCCGCAGGTCCTTCGGGCCCAGGATTTCCGGGCGGCCCACGATCGGCGCACGACGCGCACGCGAGCGCCGCGATGAGTATGAGTCGAAGGCTCATCACACGAACAAGCTCGACACCGAGTCACCGTGATGGATGCGGCGGATCGCTTCTGCGATCAGCGGCGCGATAGAGATCGAGACGATCTTCTTACACGCCTGCGCCTTCTCCGAGAGCGGGATGGTGTTCGTGACGACAACTTTGTCGATCGGGCTCTCGGTGATGCGTTCCACCGCGGGCCCGGAAAAGACGGCGTGTGAAGCGTAGGCGTAGATCTTTTGTGCGCCGCGCTCTTTGAGCGCCATCGCGGCGGCGGTGAGCGTACCGGCGGTGTCGATCATGTCGTCGAGGATGACGACGTCGCGATTCTTCACGTCGCCGATGACGTTCATGACCTTCGCTTCGTTCGCCTGCGGGCGGCGTTTGTCGATCATACCAATCGAAGCATTCAAACGTTTGCCGTAAGCACGCGCGCGTTCGACGCCGCCGGCGTCCGGGCTGATGATCACCGAGTTGGCGTCGAAGGACTGCCGCATGTGATCGAGCAGGACTGGCATTCCGTACAGGTGATCGAACGGGATGTTGAAGAAGCCTTGGATCTGTCCGGCGTGCATGTCGATCGACAACACGCGCGTCGCGCCCGCGGTTTCCAAGAGATCCGCGCAGAGCTTCGCGGTGATCGGCGTACGCGGCGCGACTTTGCGATCCTGTCGCGCGTATCCGTAGTACGGGATCACCGCGGTGATGTATTCGGCCGACGCGCGCTTCAGCGCATCGACCATCACCAACAGCTCCATCAAGTTCTCGTTGGCGGGCGACGAGGTGGATTGGATCACGAAGACGTCGGAGGAACGTACGTTCTCTCCGATCGTCACCGTGATCTCTCCATCTGAAAAACGTCCGACTTCCGCCCGTCCCAGCGGGACATCGAGGCGTGCGACCACCTCTTCTGAAAGCGATCGGTTCGAGTTGCCGGCGAAGATTTTCAACATGGGCAGCGAGGGATTGGGGCGGTAGGGATCGAACCTACGAATGCCGGATTCAAAGTCCGGAGCCTTACCACTTGGCGACGCCCCAATTGCGACGCCTTTAGACTGGATCGAATCGGGTCCTGTCAACAACGTAGGATGCGTGGCAGCATCCTTCGCGCAAATGCTCCGAAGCGCACGTCTTCACGCGGTCTTGCTTTTGGTGGTTCTGGCGGCTTGCAAGTCGGCCCGTCCTGATCCGGAGGAAGCGCTGCGGACCTTTCTCACCGATCTGAGGAACGGCAGGGCGGACGCGGCCTGGCTCGCCCTCTCCGAAGGAAGCCAAAAAGAAATCAACGCGCGGCACAAAGCGCTGGTCGACGCGGGCGCGAAAACCAAAGGCGCGAAGCCCGCGCAAATGTTGTTCGAGGATCTCGGACTGATGATGGTCAATCCACCCGAGAGCATCGCCGTCGCTTCGCCGCACGGCCAGGAGCTGATGCTCCGCGTCTCCGTCAAGGATGGGCGGAGCGCGGACATTCGCATGGTCCGCGAAGGCGAGCTGTGGAAGGTCGACCTCACCGGCTCGCTCAAGCCGGCGCCCGCGCTCGAAGCCGGGCTCGAGGGCAAAAAGGTCGAGACATCGACCACTGAGTAACGGCGACGGATTTCTTCGACGCGATCCTACGCAGGATCGAAGAAGGTTTACTTTTGGTCTACGCACGCGTCGCGTGCTGCGCGCTTCGCTTGCGGGCGCCTTCGTTGGAGGCACATGGCAAGCGGCTCGCGCCCGAGTACGGACGCGAGACCTCTACGAATAGCCGTTCACTCGCGATTTGCGACCGTTCGCCGGGAATCGGCGGATCGGAGGCGCGGTCAAGGCGTTTCCTCGGCACATGGAAAGCCGATGGACCCGCTGGGTGAAGCACTTCGAGAAGAATGAGACGCGACCTGATCTTTCGATCAGCACGGACCCCGCAGCGACGCCCGAGATGTTGCGCACGCTGGCGTTGCTGCAACGCGCGGAGACCGGCGAAGGCCGCATCGCCAAAGCGATCGAACAGGTCGACTACCGAAACATCGACAACGAATACCGCTCCGCACTCCGCATGTTCCTCCGTGAAGAAGCGCGCCACGCGGGCTTGCTCGGTGAGCTGCTGAAGGCGCATGGGCGGCGACCGATCACCCATACCTGGCGCGACGGCATCTTCGCGCGAGTCCGCAGATTTGCGGGCGTACGCTTCAAGCTGTTCGTCTTCTTGTGCGCGGAGGTCTCGGCGATCCTCGTCTTCTCGCTGCTCGCCACACACCTCGGCGAAGGATCGATCCGCACCGCGCTCGCCCGCATGTTGGGGGACGAGGAGCGCCACCTCGAGTTTCACGCGGAGGTGTTCCGTTCGATGTACACCACGGTCTGGGCACGACTGATCTTTCGGACAGTGTTCGTCCCGGTGGTCACAGCCGGAGCGATCGTCATGGTGCTCGACCACCAGCGCACACTGGCAGAGCTGGGCGTGAGACCGCGGCAGATCGCGCGGAGATTTGCCCAGATTTTGAGCCGCGCACTGGAGCATGCCGCACCGCTTACGACGCGCATGATAGTCTCGGCGTAACCGATGGCGCTCTTCGCCGACACGTTGAGCGCGCTGCGCCAGCCTCGCCGTGCGATCCCCATCGTGGTGATGGCCGCGCCGCTGATCCTCGCGCAACACGAGTTTTCAGAGGAGCCGCGCGCTCTGCCGCTCGCGTTGTTGATGATCGTGCTGTTCGTGGTGGTCGCGCCTTACTCTTATCGCGCGCTGTTTCCGCTCGACGTGCGCGGGCGGTTTTTCCTGCGGCTCGCCGCCTACGGCATGCTCGCGGCCTTGGTCCCGCTCGTCGCGTGGGGGCTGCCGCCGCTTTTGGGGCTCGAGCGGAGCTTTCTCTCGAGCCGCGCGAACGTTTGGGTGGCGATCGGCCTATTTTGGGTCGGCGGATTTGGTCTCGGGCGCGACATCGAGCTCGAATCGCGATGGGAGCGCGAAAAAGAACGCGCCGAAAAGCTGGCCGCGGCCGCCGAACACGCGCAGCTCCTCGCGCTTCGCGCCAATCTGGATCCCCATTTTTTGTTCAACACGCTGAATGCGATCGCCGAGTGGTGTCGTGAAGACGCGGAGGTCGCGGAGAAAGCGATCCTCGATCTGGCCTCGATGCTCCGCGAGATCTTGTCGGGCGTACAGGCGCCGACCTGGTCTTTGGATCGGGAGCTGTCGCTGATGCGGCAATTGTTCGCGCTTCACGAGCTGCGCGATCCTTCGCGTTTCTCGACGCGGATCGAAGGTGCGGCGGAGATCGAAGTGCCGGCGATGATCCTGTTACCGCTCGCGGAGAACGCCATGAAACACGGGCCAGGCAACGGCCATCGCGGTGAGGTGGTGGTTTCGGTCGCGCGCGAAGGGCACGAGGTGTTGGTGGCGATCGAAAATCCGGGCGCGTTCGCCGGCCGGCGTGCAGGTGGCCAAGGGATCAGTGCGGTCGAGAAACGTCTCGCGCTCGCTTACGGAGACCGAGCCGCGTTTTCGATCGGCGCGGCTCCAAACAATGGTGAACGCACGCGCGCGGAGGTGCGCCTTCCCTCGTGAGTGAGGAGAAGCTGCGGGTCTTGGTCGCCGACGACGAGCTGCTCGCTCGAAAAAGATTGGTGCGCCTGCTCGGCGCGATGCCCGATGTCGAGCTCGCCGGCGAAGTCGAAGACGGCGATCAGGTGCTGGCGTTCCTGAGAGACAACGACGCCGACGTGGTGCTCCTCGACATCGAAATGCCGCGGCTCACCGGGCTGGAAGCGATGGGCCTCCTGCCCGAAGGTGATCCGGTGATCGTCTTTTGTACGGCACACGCCTCCCATGCGGTGTCGGCTTTCGACGGCGGCGTCGCGGATTATTTGTTGAAACCCGTCGATGCCGCACGTTTGAAGAAGGCACTGGAGCGCTCGCGGCAACGCTTGCAGACGCGGCCTCCTCCTTCGCGCGGAGCGAAGCTGGCGGTGGAGACGCGGCACGGCGTGGTGTTGTTCGACGGTGAAGAGCTGCGCGCAGCGATGATCGACGGCGAAACGGTGACGCTGAATACGACGCGCGGAACCTTCGTCACTGATCTTCGGATCACCGAGCTGGAAAAGAAGCTCGCCGGCACCAGCTTCGAACGGGTGCATCGCAGAGCGCTGCTCAATCTCGATCACGTCGAGCAGCTCGAGCCGCTCGAGACCGGCGGATATTTCGCGGTGCTCACCGACGGCGCGCGCGTGCCGATCTCGCGCCAAGCCGCGCGCCGCCTCCGCCGTACCTTCGGGTTGTAGCGACCGTTCGCGCGTGTTTTGTGACCGTTCGCCGCGATCGGCGGGTACCCTCGCGATCCCTCGCGCATTGTACCGGGCGATGAAACACCCGCGCTGGTCCTCTCTCTTCTTCGTTCATCTGGCGCTGATCGTGTTGATCAGCTTCCTGGCTGCGACGAATCGCCTTCAATTCGAGGTCTTGAAGCTGAGCGGCGTCGACAAGCTCGGACACTTCGTCCTCTACGGCTTGCTCGCGCTCTTTGCGTCCGCGTATTTCGGGAAGACGAAACGGGTGGTCGCGGTACTCGCTGTCCTCGCGACCATCGAAGAAGCTTCACAAGCTTGGTTTCCGGCGCGCACCTTCGATCCGTGGGATCTCGTCGCGACGCTCGCCGGGATCGCGCTCTTCGCGCATGCTCACACGATGAGCAACGCTTCATCGAGCTCGGCCGGCGGCGAAAGCTCCGTCTTCAGATCGCGCTCCATGATGAAGTCGAAGGCTGCGGCCAGCGTGCGGTCTTCCTGATTCTCGGCGAGCTCTTCGAGCATCGCCACGCCCGCGTGGACGATCGCCATCTGATCGACGATCCGCCGCCCGTACCGTTGATCGACCGGACCCCGAATCTTCGCAAACGCCGCGAGCCCGGTGAGCAGCTTCTCCGCACGCGCGCCGTGCGCACCCGCGAGGCCGAGCTTCATCACCGAAGCCACCATTTCTTCGACGAAAGCGCGATCGAGCTGCAGGCGTTCCGCATCCCGCAGCACCTGCGCCACGAGCACGTTGTGTGTACCTTCCCAGCTCTCGAGCACCATCGAATCGCGATAGAGCTGCGGGAGCACGCTGAACGATTCGATCGTTCCGTTGCCGCCGAAGACCTCCATCGCCAAGCGCACCATTTGAGTGTTGCGCACCGAGGTCCAATATTTGTTCACGTTGACCGCGACCCGGCGTGCCGCGAGCCCGCGTTCGTCGACCTCACCGCGCACCGCGCGATCACCTTCCGCGAGGAGGCGGAACGTCGCGCTCGTCGCAGCGATCGCTTCCGCTTGCAACGTGCTCAATGCTTCTTTCACCAACGCGAACTCGAAGATCGGTGTGCCGAACGCGCGGCGGTGTTTCGCGTAGAGCGACGCTTCCACATAGGCTCGGCGCATGCTCGCTGCACAGACGACCGCGTTGTAGACGCGCGAAGTGTCGAGCACGCGCTCCACCACGTTCTTGAATCCGCGATCGAGCGGACCGATCGGCTCCGCGAGCGCACCTCTGAAGTCGATCTCCGCCGAAGCCATGGCGCGCGTGCCGAGCTTTCGTTTCAGGCGTCGCAGATAAAACTCGTTCGTTTGTCCATCGGTGATCCGCGGGACCAAAAATGCGCCCAGGCCGCGCGTGCCTTCCGGTGCACCTTCGGGACGTGCGGTCATCAGAAACAAGGTCGCGTCGGCGACCGAGCAGAACCACTTCTCACCGTGAATGCGATAGTTCGGTGAATTGGGCTCAGGTTTGGCGACGACCGCATTCGCTCCTACGTCGGAGCCGCCCTGCACTTCGGTGAGGAACTGCGACGCGTGATAACGTTTCTCGTAGGAACGTTCGAATAATCCGGGCAAATAGCGCGATTTTTGTTGCTCGCTGCCCGCGGCCATCAACACTTTGATCAGACCCGCGGTACACGCCAGCGGACAGGCGTGGCCCAGCTCTCCGTGCTGCGCCATCATGTAGCTCATGCCGAGCTGCACGGTCTCGCTGCCCGGCTCGCGGTAACGCGCCAGCACACCTGTACTCCAGATCAGTTTGCCGATTTGGTGATACGCGGGATGGAAGACGACTTCTTCGGTTCGTTCGCCGAGGCCGCTGTAACGATCGAGGCGCGGCAGATTTTCGTCGAGGTTCGTCTCGCGCGAGAGCTGGAGCAGATCGTTCGCCGAGATCTCGCCGACGTTGGTGAGCTCGCTCTTTTCCGCCTCGAATCGATCGCGCCCGAGCCGCATGCGCAGCGTCCGCATCAGGTTTGGATCGCGCGTGAAGTAGTTCTTCGGATGGGCCGCATCCCAAGCGAGCAGATCGCGGCGGCCGTCGTCGATTCGAGTCATGAGATCTTAACCTCCTTCGTGGCGCGCCCGGAAAACAAGATCCCGAGGACCAAGAGACCATAAAGATGAGCGCGCGCGTCGTGTTCGTTGAGCGTGGGTGATCGTTCGTCGAGCAAGCTCTTCACGGTGCGTGCACCCGTCGAGCGCAACAGAAGCATCGCTTCCGCATCTCCCATCGGCAGCTCATGGAGCTCGAAGGGTGCGTTCGGCGAAGGCATCGGTCGCATGCGGTCCGGCACCAATTTGCGCAACTTTTCCAGGTCGAAGAGCTCGCGGATCCCGTGCACCACCAGCGCCGCAGGGTGATCGTGCAGCTCCACGTGCAAGACGTCGGTCGGGACGTTGAAACCGATGACGTACCGTCCTTCCGACCAGGTAAGCAAACTGCGGATGATGATCCTCGTCTGCTCGCGCAACAGCTCGAGCTTCGACGACTCCGGAATGAGCCGCGCCTCGATCAACACCTCGGCCAACATACGATCGGTCGCGCGCGCGTAAGAGAGCGCGTGTTCCACCGCTTCGTGCGTCAGGCCGAACATCTTCTTGGCGATCGCGCCGATGCGATCGCCATCTTGGTTCGACCGCGCATAGACCGGACGGCCCTCGGAGAAAAAGATCACTTTGCGTTCGCCGGCACGTTCGAATGCGATCTCGCCGGTCTCGTGCGAGATGTGAAACGCGGTCAACAAACGTGGCACCGTCGCCGAACGGAGCGGCCCGGTACGGAGCTTGGCGCGCAGGCCTGCACGCAGCTGTGCGGCGGTCGGCGACACTTCCATCATCACGCCGGAAGATGAACGGGCGATCGGGGTCCTTGTCCTTTTGGACAGGTCAGGCGGCAGCGGGCTCGCGGTGTCCACGGCCTCGAGCATGGCCATCGCACTTTCATCGAGATCGACGTCGACTTCGATGTCGAAATCCGCGGGCTCCGTCTTGCCGGTGTGGACCGTCGGCGCGCGGATCCCGTCCGCTTCCAGCTCGACGGGATCGAGAATTTGGATGTCGAGATCCGCGGTGACGATTTCGATCTTCAAATGTGCATCGCGGGCGAGCATCTTCTTGCCCGAGATCTTCAGCGCTTGTTCGACCAAGACGCGGGCGTCGAAAGGCTTCTCGAACCAACCAGCGAGCGGCGCGATCGCTCGCACCCGTTCCATTTGGCCCTGCCCTTTGAAGACGCCGGTGATGACGAAGATGTGTTGCGCGCCTTGTGCCCGCAGCTGCGCGAGCAATTTGTGACCTGTCATATCGGGCAGGAGGAGATCGAGGATCACCACTTCGGGCCGATAGACTTTGTAGAGCGTGAGCGCGTTCGCCGCGGAGTGCGCCAGGACCGGCGTCATGTCCTGTTCGGCGAACAACGTGCCGAGCAGTCCCGCGAGCTCGACGTTGTCATCCGCGATCAGGATCGGAGGTGATTTCGGCGCCAATCGTCCCTCGGTTCTTCGACCGAGGACATTAGCACAAGCGGCAGGGGTGTTAACGGCCCAGGGCTTGCGCCACTTGGACGTATTTCATGCGCAGATCGTAGAGGATGCCTTCGAGCAGCTCCGACTCATCCTTCGTCAGATTCCCGCGCGTCTTCTGCGCGAGCATGGAGATGATGTCGATGTGCTGCGCGGCGAGCGGAAGGTTCGCACGGGGTGGCAAACGGCCATCCTTCTGCTCACCCCCGAGATGCATGACGGCGTTGGTGGCGATCGAAAGGATCAGCTCCGCAAAACCGAGCGGCTGACCTTCGCCATCGACCGCAGCTTCGGGCATGTCGGGCATGTCCCCCATCTCTTCGTCGTCGGGCATCTCCATCTGCGGCTCAGGCTGGGCCGCCCGCTTCGGCTGCGATTGCGGCGGAGGCGGCGGCTGTGCCTGGGGCTGCGGGCGAGCTTGCGCCTGCGGAGCCGCTTTTTGCGCAGGCTCTTCAGAGCCGTCGTCCCGTCGATTGCCGCTCGCGTCGAAGCGGCGGCGATCCTTCACGACGAAGGATGATTTCTCTTCTTCTTCTTGCGCCATGCAGACCTCTCAACTGATCCGAAGATCAGGTCGCCGGCGTTCCCTGCGATCCGTTGTTGTTGTTCTGATCGTCGTTCGAGGGCGCCGCCTCGGGAACGACGGGTGCCTGCTCGGGCGCCGCTTCTTGCGGTTCGGCGGGGACCGGATCGCTGGTGACGATGACCGGATCCGGCGCGGGCTCGGCAACCTGGGCAGGCCGCTCCTCGGGAAGCGGCGCGGCTTGCGCAGGCGCAACAGGTTGCACGGGCGCGTCGGGCTGGGCGGGCGCTTGCTGCACCGGAACGGCTTCTCGCACCGGCGCAACAGCTTGCACGGGCGCGACCGGCTGCACGGGAGCAGCTTGCACGGGCGCAACAGGTTGAACGGGCGCGGCTTGCTGCACCGGCGCGACAGGTTGCACGGGCGCCGCTTGCTGCACCGGCGCTGCTTGTTGCACAGGCGCGACATGAACGGGCGGAGGCGCGGGACGCGGCACGATCGGCGAGGTGTGAGCCGGAATCGGCGGCTGCGAAACCTGCGTCGGCGGCGAGGAGAAGGATGACGGCGGCATCTCGGGCGCGCGCTGCATCGGCTGCGCGACTTGCGCCGGCGCGACCTGAGCCGCGGGCGCGATCTGCGCGGTCTCGGGCGTGTCGAGCTCCTCTTCCTCGTCGTCTTCGTCTTCTTCCGCTTCGCGCTCCAAGCGATCCTGCTCGGCGAAATAACGTTCGTAGTCGACGAACTCCGCGTTATCCGCGGCGTCCTTCAGAGACTCGAGGTGCCCGTCGATGTCTTTCTGAGTGACGGTGCCACGGCGGAGATAACGGTGGCGCGTACGTACGTCGATCTTATCGAGGTCCTGCATCGGCCGTCAGGTAAGTGAGCCCATCGATATTCGTCAAGCGTGGAATGCAGGAGGAAAGTCGCCCGTTAACGGGCCGCCTATGGTAGAGGAGCGCCCCGTGTCGTTCGAAGGTGGGAGCACTGGACGAGGCCAAATGGCCCCGGATATCCGGGCGATGATCGAAGTCATCCAGGAGGAATCGGCCTTCGTGGCCGACCTCCAAGGCGAGATCGGGAAGGTGATCGTCGGCCAGCGCGGCATGATCGATCGCATCCTGATCGGCCTTTTGACCGGAGGACACATCCTCCTCGAGGGTGTCCCTGGTCTGGCGAAGACCCTGGCCGTGCGGACAGTGGCCAACGCGCTCGCCGCAGATTTTTCGCGCGTGCAGTTCACGCCGGATCTGTTGCCCGCGGATCTCACCGGCACCTTGGTCTTCGATCCGAAGAACCAAACGTTCAACGTGCGGCGCGGTCCGATCTTCGCGAACCTGGTGCTCGCCGACGAGATCAACCGCGCGCCCGCGAAGGTGCAATCGGCGCTGCTCGAAGCGATGCAAGAGCGCCAAGTGACGATCGGCGATACGACCTACAAATTGCCGGATCCGTTCTTGGTGATGGCCACGCAAAATCCGATCGAACAAGAAGGCACCTATCCGCTGCCGGAAGCGCAACAAGATCGCTTCATGATGCACGTGAAGGTCGGTTATCCAACGCGCGAAGACGAGAAGCTGATCCTGGAGCGCATGTCGAAGCCGGCGATCCCGGAGATCAACCGCGTCGTCGATCTGACCCGCATTCGCCGTGCACGATCGGTGGTGTCGAGTATCCACTCCGACGAGAAGGTCAAAGATTATATCTTGGCCATCGTCTGGGCGACGCGTGAGCCGCGGGCTGCGAAGCTCCCCGAGCTCGAGCCGTTGATCGAGATGGGTGCCTCGCCGCGTGCCTCGATCGCGCTGAACTTGGCCGCGCGTGCGCATGCGTTTTTGAAGCGGCGCCCCGCGGTGTTTCCGGACGACGTGAAAGCGATCGGCGCCGATGTTTTGCGGCACCGCATCAAGCTCACCTACGAAGCGGAAGCCGAGAACGTGAAGGTCGAGGACGTGGTGCGGAAGGTGTTCGAGACCGTCCCGATTCCGTGATCTGTTTATGTTCGAGCGCTCGCACAGAGAGGTTCTGCGCGCCGTTCGGCGGATCGAAATCGCCACGCGGCAAGCTGTAAACGCGGAGCTCGCAGGCCGCTATCACTCGGTGTTCAAAGGCCAAGGTATGGCGTTCTCCGAGGTGCGGCCCTACGCGCCCGGCGACGATATCCGGCACATCGACTGGAACGTCTCCGCACGTCACGACGGTTTGTTCGTGAAAAAGTTCATCGAAGAGCGCGAGCTGACGGTGACGCTCGCGGTCGATCTGTCGGGCTCGGGTGAGCTCGGTACGCGCGGAAAGACGAAGCGCCATCTGCTCGCGGAGGTCGGCGCGCTGGTCGCGTTTTCGGCGATCAAGAACAACGATCGCGTCGGCCTGTTGTTGTTCACCGATCAGGTCGAGCTCTATCTGCCGCCACGCAAGGGCAGAAAACACGTGTTGCGCGTGATCCGCGAGATCGTCGAGGCGGAGCCTACTGGCCGAAAGACCAGTATCGCCGGAGCGCTCGCTTTTCTCTCGCGGGTGCAGAAGCGGCGCAGCGTGTGTTTTTTGCTGAGCGACTTCCTCGATGAAGGTTGGGAACAACCGCTGCGCATCGCCATGGCGCGACACGATGTAGTGGCGATGCGCGTCAGCGATCCGGCGGAGCTGGAGCTCCCGAATCTCGGATTGATCGAGATGGTCGATGCGGAGACGGGTGCTTCTTGGCTCGTCGATTCGTCAAGCAAAGCGGTTCGCGACACGTACAAAAAGAAGCGCGAGATCGAGCGAAATGCCGGCAAAAAGAAGCTCGGGCAGCTCGGTTGTGATCTGGTCGATCTCTACACGGACAGAGACTACGTCGCCCCGCTCGTCGGTTTCATGCGCGCGCGCTCGCGGCGTTTGAGGGCGGGACGATGATCGCGCTCTTCGCTTTGTGGATCGCCGCGGCACCTCCGCTCGAAGTTTCGGCGCGGATCGAAGCCCGCGACGGCGGCGGGATTTTGGTCGGCGATCCTTTCCGCGTGATCATCGAAGCGAAACACGCGCCCGGCGGAGTGGCGCTGCTCCCGGAGAATCTTCCGTTCAACGAAGATCAGCTCGGCGAGCGCAGAGCTTCGCGCAAACATCTGCGTCTCGATCAAGACGGCAGCGAGATCGATCGCTACGAGCTGGAGCTCTTGGCGTTCGAAAGCGGTGAGCTGACGATCCCGCCGATCCCTCTGGCGCTCGGATCGACGCATGCCGAGACGCGCGCCATCGCGCTTCAGATCGCCACCTCTTTCACCGAGGAAGAGCTCCCCGTCGCGACCTCGACGATCCCGGAAGCGATGCCCGAGCTGGAGAAGATGGCCGCCGAAAATCCAGCGTCCATCGCGGTCACCGTCGACGATCACCGCCTGTACTATGTGACAGGTGCCGTCGCCGCGTTGTTGATCGCCGCGCTGCTCTTCCAACGTTATTGGCGCTCGCGCAAAAAAGAGCTCGACGCCTACGTGCCGCCGCCTCCACCCCCTCGACCCGCGCACGAAGTCGCGTTCGAGCGACTCGAAGCGTTGCGCCAGGCGGGTTATTTGGAGCGCGGAGAAAAGAAGACCTTCTTCGTGGAGCTGTCGGCGATCGTCCGTGAATATGCGGGCGCGCGTTTCGGCTTCGATTCGCTGGAGCTGACGCTCGATGAGCTCTTGCGCGAGCTGTCGCGGCGCAACACCGCGGGTCTCGACATGCAGAAGCTCGAGTATGTTTTGACCATCGCCGACTTGGTGAAGTTCGCGAAGATGGATGCACAGCTCGCCGAAGCGACCGCCGCGCTCTCCGACGCCGCGGAGATCGTCACGCGCACGCAAGCGAGGGCCGAGGGATGATCTTCGACTCGCCCTACTTCTTGCTCGCGCTGGTGCCGATCGCCGGCGCGATCGTGCAGCTCGTGTGGTGGCGGAAAAAGAAATGCCAGCCCGCGCTTCACTTCTCGTCGCAACGTTTGGTGCGCGAGCTGCCGAAGACAGTATGGCAGTCGCTGTTTTGGTTGCCGGATGCGCTGCGCTTTTTAGCGCTGGTGTGTTTCGCGATCGCCCTCGCACGGCCACAGATGTTGGGCGCAGCGGAGAACGACGACAGCGACGGCATCGACATCGTGCTCGCTTTCGACATTTCGGCCTCGATGCGCGCTGCGGATTTTCAGCCGAACGATCGCCTCCATGTGGCGAAAAAATCGATCAGTGAGCTGATCAAACAGCGCACCAACGATCGGATCGGTTTGGTCGTTTTCTCCGGTGAAGCCGCGACCTGGGCGCCGCTGACGCTCGACTATTCCTTGCTCGCGCAGCTGCTCGAAGAGGTGGAGATCGGCATGTTGCCCGACGGCACCGCGATCGGTTCGGCGATCGCCACCGGCGTCAACCGCTTGCGCGAGAGCGACGCCAAGAGCCGGGTGATCGTGCTCTTGACCGACGGCGACAACAACTCCGGCAACATCACGCCGAAAAAAGCGGCGGAGCTCGCCAAAGAGCTCGGTATCCGCATCTACACCATCTTGATCGGACGCGGCGGCGAAGTGCCGTATCCCGCGGGCCGCGATCTGTTCGGAAGGATCACCTATCGCAACACGGTGATCCCCACGAACCCCGCGCTGATGAAGGAGCTCGCTTCGATGACCGGCGGCGACGCCTACGACGCGAGCGACAAAGAAGAGCTCGACGCCAGCTTGTCGAGTGTTCTCGACTCACTCGAGAAAACCAGGCTGGAGGCGGCAGGTCCGGTCGCGCCGCGCACGGAGCTGTTCCCATACTTCGTGTTCGCCGGATTGTTGTTCGTCGCTTTGGAGCTGTTGCTCTCCAGCACGCGACTCGCGAGGTACCCGTGAGATTCGGCGAACCGCTGGCGTTTTTGTGGCTGCTCTTGGTCCCGCTGTGGATTGCGCTCTACGTGTGGATCGAGAAACGTCGCGCGCGCAGAGTCGCGGCGGCCGGCGAGCCCAAGCTGATCGAAGCTTTGATTTTGGCGAACCCGGATCGCACGCGCACGCTGCGCCTCGCCCAAGCCGTGTTGATCACTTTGGCGATCGTCTTTTCGGCGATCGCCCTTTCACGCCCACAGCTCGGGATGCGCACCGAGATGCGCAAAGGCCGGGGCATCGATCTGGTGGTGGCGATCGATCTGTCGAAGTCGATGCTGGCGCGTGATGTGGTGCCTTCGCGGCTCGATCGCGCCCGCGTGGAGATCACTGATCTTGCGGCCAGGTTGAAGGGCGACCGTATGGGGCTCGTGGGGTTCACGTCGGTGGCGCTTCCTTTGTGTCCCCTGACCGTGGATCACAGCGCGTTCCTTTTGCAGATGAAGTCGGCCTCGCCCGAAGATCTGCCGCGCGGTGGAACGGCGATCTCCGAGGCGATCGAAGCGGGACAACGGATGCTCGCCGCCTCGAAGAAGACCGACGCCGAACGCGCGCTGTTGATCATCACCGACGGAGAAGAGAACGAAGGGGATCCGCTCGCCGCAGCAAAAGCCGCGAAGGAAGCGGGAATCGCAGTGCATGTGGTGGGCGTTGGATCGCGGACGGGTGAGCCGATCCCGGTGATCGGTGCAGACGGATCGATCCAAGGATACATGAAGGATCGCGCGGGGCAGACCGTGGTGTCGCGATTGAACGAGAAATTATTGCGCGACGTGGCCGAGGCCGGCGGTGGTTTGGTGACCTTGCCTTCGGAGTCCGGTGGGCTCGATCTCGCGCCGATCCGCGCGCACCTCTCGACGCTGAAAAAAGCGGAGCTCGAGGAGCGCACCGTGCGGGTCTACGAAGAACGTTATCAGTTCGCGCTGGTGCCCGCGTTGTTGTGTTTGTTGCTCGCGACCTTGCTCCGGCCTTCCCGTCCTAAAGTACAGGTCGTGGTTCGCGGTCTGGCCGCGGTGTTGTTTGCGATTTTTGCTTCCAACGCCAGCGCGCAGGCTTTGCAGCGGGAAGACCAAGACGCGAAGGCGGGAAACGAAGCACTTTCGGCGGGCAAACACAAAGAAGCGTTCGAGTCGTACACCAAGGCGATGACGCGGCTCGGAGAAGATCCGCGGCTGTTGTTCGATCGCGGTTTGTCTTCACTGGAAGGCGGCGAGCTCGACAAAGCGACCAGCGACCTGCGCGCGGCGATGGAGAGCTCGAACGATCCGGCGCTTCGCGCGCGTGCGGCGTATGCGCTCGGCAATACCTATCGCCAGTTGAAGAAGTACGACGAGGCGATCAAATCGTACCGCCGCAGCTTGCTCGAAGATCCCGCGACCAGCGGCGCGCGCCGGAATTTGGAGATCACCAAACGGTTGAAGACCATCCAAGAGCTTCAACCAAAAGATCCCAATCAGAAGAACGAAGATCAAAAGAACGACGACAAGAAGAACGATCAGCCGGACGGCGGTACCGGCGACAGCGGACCTGCGGACGCGAGCTCCGGCGACGGCGGCGATCAAAACGATCAAGCGGACGGAGGAACCTCCGGCGACAGCGGCGGCTCGCAATCCAACGAGCAAAACGGCGAACCAGACGGCGGGACCGCGCAGGATGCGGGCTCGGCGGAACCACAACCTCAAGAAGAAGAGCCGGCCGAAGAGGACGAAGACAAGAAGAGCGCGGAAGAGATGCTCGATGCCTTGAACGATCAAGAGAAGGCGCTGAAACGAAAGCGCATCCTCGAGAAATACAAAGGCAAAGCGGTGGAGAAGGATTGGTAAACGTACGCGCCATCGCGGTTCTCGCTCTGTACGTCGCGGCGCCGTCGTTCGCCGACGATGTGATCAGCGTGAGCGCATCTTTGTCCGAAGAACGGGTGCTCACCGGTGATGCGGTGACGCTGGAGATCAACGTCGTCTCGCAGTCGCAAGAAGCGATCGAGATCAGCTTGCCGCGGCTCGAAGGTTTGACGGAGCTGTCGCGGAGCAAAAGTGAAGGCACCTCGATCCAATGGACAGGTGCCGGGCAACGCGTGACCCGCGAGTACACCGTGACCATCGAGCTACAGGCGGACAAAGCAGGGAAGCTGACCATTCCGCCGATCACTGCACGCGCCGGGAAAAATCGCGGTTCTTCGTCGGAGCTCGAGCTGTCGGTCGGTGCGAGCGAGGAGCTCAATCAAACAGCATCGACGCCCGAGCCCGATCGCATCGCACCCCCGGAGCGCGGCGAAGAGCGCTTGTTCATGCGTTACAAAGTCGACAAAGCGACCGCTTATGTCGGCGAACAGATCATCCTCGATCTCGACGTTTACGCGCTGCCGTCGATGAACTTCTCCATCGATGATGCGCCGCAGCTCCCTGCGCTCGACGGTTTCTGGAAAGAAACACTCGATCAACCCCGGCAGCTCACGCGGCGCATCGAGAGCATCCAAGGGAAAAGTTATCACGCGTACCGGGTGTGGCGGATCGCGATCTTCCCGCTCGACGCCGGTGAAAAAACGATCGCCCAAGCGAGCGCGACGTTCGGCGTGAACCGTTCGATCTTCGGGGGAGGCCAGCGCGAGCGCCGCAAGGCGCCGGCGATCAAGCTCGAGATCTTGCCGCTGCCGAGTGAAGGACGGCCGGGAAATTTCTCCGCGCAAAACGTCGGCGTCTACACGCTGGAAGCGAAGCTGGACAACGAGAAGGTGCCCGCGGGCAAAGCGTTGGTGTTGTCCTTAACCTTGAACGGACGCGGGAACCTGAAGAGCGTCCGTTTGCCCGACCTGTCCGAAGTGCCAGGTTTCCGTGTCTTCCCTCCGACGGTGACCGATGCGATCGAGATCGACGGCACCGGTATCCACGGCTCGAAACGCGCAGAGATTTTGTTGATGCCGGAGCGCGGCGGGCGCCTCGAGGTTCCGTCGGTGGAGATGACCATCTTCAATCCCGTGGAGAAGCGATATCAGCGCTTGGAAACGGGGAGCAAACGGGTCGTCGTCGAAGGTGAGCCCTCGAACACGAACGGCGAAACGTTCGCCGCCACGCAGACCCCCGACAACGAAACCAGGCTGGAGCCGGTGAAGAAGCCAAGCTTGCGTCCGCTGCGTTACCGTTCACAGCTCACCGCGGCGCCGATTCCGCCCTGGAAAAATCCGGTCTTCGTCGGCCTGTTCTTTTTGCCACCGGTGTTGTTCGTCGCGGCGCGCATCCTGAGCTCGATGCTCGCGTTGTCGCGTCGAGAGACCGAAGGCTCACGCCGCCGCGCGAAGACGAAACAAGCACGCGAACGTCTCTCCAAAGCACGGAAAGCGGTCGATGCCGGCGACACGGCGAACGCCTATCGCGAGATGCGCGAGGCGCTGCTCGACTTCGCCTCCGAACAGAGCGGCGTTTCTTTGCGCGGAATGACCATCGAAGAAGCGCGTGCAGCGCTCGCAGCGCTTGGCGCAAAAGAATCATTGCTCAGCGGATACGTGCGCGAAATGGAGGCCGCGGATTATGCGGCTTTTGCACCGCAGGCCCTGGATCGCGGTGCGCTCGAAGGTGCGGCGGATCGCTGGGAAACATTGTTCACCGAGCTCGAAACGTTCACGCCTCGGGAGGTGTCGCGATGATCGTTTTGCTCTGCGCGGCGCTGGCGATCTCTGCGGCAGATCCGGCACGCGCCGCGAAAGATTTCGCTGAAGCGAACGAGCTCGCGCTCAAAGGTGAAGCGAAGAGCGCGATCGCGCTTTACGAAGCGGTATTGTCGAGCGGCGTGGAGAACGCGGATCTCTACTTGAACTTGGGCAATGTCTACGCGGAGTCCGGGCGCGAGGTCGACGCGATCATCGCCTATGAACGCGGCTTGCGGCTCGCACCGGGTGACGGCGACCTGCGCGCGAACCTCACTTTTTTGCGCGCGCGCGCGGAGAAGAAGAACACGGAGGCGAACGCCGAAGGCACCGTGGTGCTCGCCGATGCGATCGATCCCTTCGTCTCGCTGTTGCCGGTGAACGCCTTCGCCTTCGCGGCGATCGGCGCGAGCTTCCTCTTGTTCGGTGCGTTGCTCTTCAAAAAACGTTCGTTCGCGATCATGGGCGCGGTCGGCTTAGCGCTCTCTTTGACCGTCGTCGGTGGACATCTCGTGCTCGCCCGCGATCCTCGCGGCGTGATCAATCAAAGCGCGGAGCTCAAAGAAGGGCCACACGAACGGTTCAAAGCGAGCGGACGTGTCCCCGCCGGCGCACGCGTGCGGGTGATCGAAGAAGAGCCGGGATTCGTGAAGATCTTGAGGCAGGACGGGACCAGCGGCTGGGTCAGCGCGAAGTCCGTAACGCGAGTCTGATCAGTCTTTGTAACGCCAAACGTCGAGGTTCCACACTTGGCCGGGGCCTACGCCGCCCGGACATTGAAAGTCCCAACCTGCGAACACGTAGAGCTTGTTGTCATCGACGACCGCGGCGCCTGTCCTTTTGATACGGACGAGCGGATCTCCGTTCGGTGAGAGCTGCGTCCATTTGTGCTGCGTCAGGTGATATGCCCAGAGCTCTTCGGTGACGTTCTGCGGAAACGGGCTGCCACAACCCTCTTCACCGCCGGGGACGTCGCCGCCCTGGAGGATGAGACGATTCCCGATACGGCCGGCAGCGCCGTAATTGCGCGCCGGGGTGATGTCGAAAGCGGGCGCCGGAGTGACGTTCGCCCAAGTGTTGCTCGAGTGATCGTATTGCCAGGTGTCTGCGAGGATCGTGAATTCAAAGGTCATCGGATCGATCGATTCACCCCCGTAGATCGTGGCCACGCCGTGTTTCGTGTCTTGTCCGTGTTGAGCGATGTGGCGTGCTGGAGGTGAGCCGGCTGTGCCGTCCGCGATCAGCTCGGTCCACGTAGAAGTGTTGATGTTGAACGACCAGAGATCGTTGTGCACCGTGAAGAACGGATCGACACCGCCGAAGATGTAGATCTTGTGTCCCTTGATCCACATCGCCGCGCCGGCCCGGCCGAAAGGTCCAGCGTTCGTGGCCTGTACCAAAGTCCAGGTCTCGCAGGTCGGATCGAAGGCCCACAGATCATCGAACGCGATGAAGTCGGAGAAGAACGGTCCGTAATGCGCGCCGCCGAAGAGATACATCTTCTCATCGTCGGATGCGGAGGAGCCGAAGGCGCGCGCATGTGGCGTGTCTCCGGCAGGATCGATAACGTGCCACCGATCGTGGCGCGTGTCGTAGCGGTAAGTGTCGCCGTAGAAGTTATCGATGCCGGTAGCGAAGTCGTCCATCACGCCGCCGAACAGATAAATTTGTTTGCCGATCGAAGAAACCGCGGGCGCAGAACGCTCCGAGGGTCGAGGGCCGGTCGCCGGCCGTTGTGTCCATTTTCCCGCGCTCGCTTCCGCCGATACGAAAAACAGCGCCGCGAGCATCGAACCACCTAGAATCCATCTCTGCATAGAATCCCCTCCTTGTCCCAATTGGGCACCGTTTCAAGGTGTGCGGTGCGTACGCTCGCGTGACAGTCATCGAACGTCGAGCGATGCTCTGAGCCGCCGGTGCGTTCGAGCTGGACAATTGTATGGGCGTTGCTCGCGTTCGCCGGATGTTCGAACGAGCCCGAGCTGTCGGACGCGACCGACGCCGGTGTACCTGCGGACAGCGGCGATGCGGCCATCGAGCCTGCGGATTCCGGCCTCTTCGACGCGGACGCCGCGGTTCTTCCGGACAGCGGCATGGAGATCATCGAGGTGTTGGTTCGACTCGACATGGTCGCCGCGCCGAACACGCGCGTGGTCCAAGGCGGCACCGAGCGGTACCTCTACACCGACGAGAACAGCCGCGTGTTCTATCCGCTCGATCGCGGCGTCGCCGGCTTGCATTACATCTTCGCTTCGCATCCCGAAGCGCGGATCAAGGGAGAACGCATCCGCGACGACCACCGAGGCCCGGTGATCATCGACCTCGAACGTTACGATCGGTCGGACAACGAAGCGTACAGCTTCCAAGATCCCGGCGAGCCCGGACGGAGTCCGACGACGACCCAGTGCGGCCATTGCCACCAGACGATCAACGCCGATTGGTTCACCTCACCGCACAAACAGAGCGCCTCGAATCCAAATTTGCGTGACCTGTACTTTGGTCCAGGTGGTGTCCGCGAAAGTCTCGGCGGTTCTTTCGGCGCCTGCGCAGATTGTCATGCACCCGGTATCGACGGTCAGCTCGGCGGGCGCGATCTCGCAGACGCGGATGAACGTGCCGAAAAATACGGCGTCCACTGCGACGTCTGCCATCGCGTCGAGGCGATCGATCTCCTGCGCGAGCCCGGCGTCGCCGGACGTCTGTTGATGATGCGGCCGACGGAAGAGGCGCCGGTCTCGCTCGGTGCAGGAGGACGTTTGCCACTCACCTTTGGGCCTTCGCACGACGTCTCGAATCCACGCATGGGAATGGTGCAGCGCGATCATTTTCGCGAAGCGACGATCTGCGCCGGCTGCCACCAGCACGATCAAGCGGCGTTGTTGCCGAAGACGGCGATCGATCTTTCGCGTTGGCCGAGCGGCAAGATCCCCGTGCAGAGCACCTACGAAGAATGGCGAAGCGGCCCCTTCGCGCCCGACGTCCCCTGCCAAGAGTGCCATATGCCGCCTGATCCGCTGGTGCTCAACGGCGGCGATCTGCAGCTCTATCCGTTCGCGGACATCGGCGTGCAAGGCGGCTTCATCCGACCGCCGGGCTCGACGCGCAAACACACCTTCCTCGGACCGCGCGCGGTCGACAGCGGCTTCGTGGAGATGGCCGCGGCGATCTTCATCGAAAAGACGAGCACCGGAAACAGGGTCATCGCAAACGTCACCGTGAAAAACGTCGGAGCGGGGCACGCCATCCCCACCGGCGAACCGTTGCGTTCTTTGATCCTGCTCGTCGAAGCGCGCTGCGGGGATCGCACGCTCCCTGCGATCGCCGGCGACGTGGTCCCCGACTTCGGCGGCTTCCTGGCTCGGCGGGCGCGCAGCGAAAATTTCACTACCTGGCCAGAAGGACAGGTCGGCGATCAGCTCCGCGTGGTGCGCCGTCCCGGAGGTTTCCGCGACTACCGCGGCTTCGGGCGCTTCGGCGACGGCAGCTTCACGCCCGAACAAAAAGGTATGCCCCTCGAAGAGCTGGCCGGCATCTCCACCATCACCTCCACCACCACCAACACGCTGGTGCTCGACACGCCGCTCGCGGACGGCGACTTCGTCTACTTGGTTCGCGGTGGAGCCCACGCCGGCGCACCCGGCTTCGCGTTCGCCCGCGTCACTCGCGACGGCGCCGGCAACCGCGAGGTCCCGCATTATCGAGCGATCGACATCGCCAGCGACAACCGCTTGTTGCCTTCACAACGATCGACCTCCACGCACAGCTTCGACGCAGATTGCGCGGATCCCACGATCATCTCCCGCCTGATCCACCGCCCCTACCCGCTCGCGTACACCCTCGAGCGCGGCTGGCCGAGCGGTGATCGCGTCATCGCGGAGGCGCGCCGGTGATCGCACTGTTGTTCCTCCTCGCAGCGGCGGGTCCCGGCGACGGTATCGTTCGTGTCCAGCTCGAAGCAGGCGTCCTGTCCTCAAGTACAGGTGCCTTCCTCTACGCATACAACGGAACGAACCCCGGCCCGACGATCCGCACCCGCGTCGGCGACACCTTAGAAGTGGAGCTGAAGAACAACCTCCCCTTCGCGACCACCATCCACTGGCACGGCGTCAAAGTTCCTTGGGCCATGGACGGCGTCACCTGGATGCAGAGCCCGGTCGCGCCCGGCGCTTCGTTCACCTACCGCTTCGTGCTCGAACAAGCGGGCACGTTTTGGTACCACCCACACCTCGACACCGACGCGCAGGTCGACGGCGGCCTCTACGGTATGTTGATCGTCGAAGATCCGAACGAGCCCGAGACCGAAGAGCTCACCTTGATCTTCGACAGCACGCGCGAACGTGGTGAGCACAGCGCCCAACACGGCGCCGGAAAGCTCGAGGACCACTGGCTGGTCAACGGCGCACATATGCCGATCATCCCCGTGCGCGGGGGCTCGGTGATTCGCGGCCGGCTCCTCAACGCATCAAACACCGCATATCTGGCGCTCACCTTTCCGAAGATCCGCCTGCTCGCAACCGACCAAGGCCTCTTGCCCGCGCTCGATCAACCGAGGCGCATCCTGCTCGCGCCGGGCGATCGCGCCGAGGTCGAGCTGCTCCCTGGCCGAGAGGACATCGATCTCGTCAGCGAGCCCTACACCTTGAACGGCGGCGACGCGCTCGGCGAAATGATGATGCTCGCGCGCTTGAAGATCGGCGCGGCGAAAGATCCCGCGAGCGGAGCACGGTGGCCCTTCCAAAACCAAACACCCGATCGCGACCCGCGCGCGCCCGACTTGGTCTATGTGTTCACCGGCTCGGATCGCAACGAAGCCGGCCTGATCAACGGCGAACGTTTCCCGAACATCACCGTCGAAGAAGTCGCACTCGGGAGCGAGCCCATCCTGGAATTGCGCAACTTGTCGCCGAGCGAACATCCGTTCCATGTGCACGGCGTGCGCTTCGAAGTGCTATCGGTGAACGGCGTCCCCACTGCGCGCCGCACCATCGAAGACACGATCAACCTGCGCATCCGCGATCGCGTGCGCATCCGTGTCTTCGCAGACAACCCCGGCGATTGGATGCTCCACTGTCACATTCTTCCGCACGCCGAGCACGGAATGATGACTGTCCTTCGGATCAGGCCATGATCCGCGGTCTCGTCGAGAGATATCACCGCTTCGAGGATCGCTACCGCTTCCTCTTTCGCATCATTTTCCCGGTGCTGGCGCTCGTCACCGGCGTCGGCACCGTTGTCTTGCTCCACCGCGGCGTCGACTTCGCGCCTGTCGCCGCCGCTTCCGTCCTGGTCGCTTGGACACTCGCCGCAGTGCTCAGCCGATTTCTCCCCAACAAACCGGACAGCCCACGTTGGGCGAAGACCGCACGTTGGCTGGCCTCCGGTTTCGTCGCCGGCCTCTACCAAGATGCGTTGTTCTTTTTGTTGCCCGTGTTCTTCGGCTCCGCGAGCTGGCCTTCGGTCAATATGATCACTCCGATCGTGCTCGGCGCCATGGCGCTCTTCTCTTGCTTCGAAGAGATCTACATGACGCACGTCCTCGATCGCCCCGGTATCCGCGCCGCGTTTTCGGGCATCGTTCTCTTCGCAACGCTTTGCGCCGCGATCCCGGTGCTCTTCAGCCTCCCGCTGAAACCGGCGTTGGCCATCTCCGCTGCGGTTTCGGTGGTGCTCGGGTCGATCACCGCGATCCCACTCGAGTCGTTGAAGAAGAACAAAACGATGGCCCGCATTGCGCTCGCCGCTGTCCTCGCGGCCAGTATGATGTTGTTGTTTGCGCCGCTGCTTCCCCCGGTCCCGGTCCAGCGCATCGCCTCTGTGGCCGCGCTCGGTATTCGCGATAGGGAGCCCGTCGCACCTTCAGATGTGTTCGTCGCGAATCTGCCGCGCATCTACGCGCATTTCGCGATCGCCGCTCCGCCGAAGTTCAGCGAACGCGTTCATTTTCGGTGGAAACACAACGGCGAGACCTTGAAGAAAGACTTCGTCACCGAGATCAGCGGCGGCAGAAAAGAAGGCTACCGGACTTGGGCTTATGTTTCGAACCCCGGTCCGGGAGATTGGACCGTCGAGCTCTACGCGGACACCGAACAATTGATCGGGCGCCAAACGTTCACCGTTGAAACGAGCACCCGCACCAAGTGATCACTTGATCTCGGCGCGCACCGCTTCATACGCAACGACATACTCGAGCCGCTCGTCGCCGACCATCACCGGCAACACGAGCTGAATGATCGCGCCGACGTTCGCTTGCAAGGCGACCCTTTGTTCCGCGGGAGGCACGGTTTTGGTGCGATCCTTCGGCATCGCGTCTTCGGGTAAAAACGCCTTTGGATACTGAAAACATCCGGCGACCGCAGGTGCTCCGCGTTTTTGTGCGGCCGGAGCGTTGGCGCCGAAGATCGAACCTTCCCCGGGGCGCGTCGGACCCTCGTAGTCGGAGATGTCTTCGCAGCGCTCCTCCCAGGCTTCGTACATGTTGATGCGCAGCTCGACCGATTCGCGCGCAGGAATCTCGATCCGCTCTGGTGTTTCGTGTTCGTCGATGCGTTCGATCTTCTGGGCATCACCGCCGCGCACGATGAAACGGGCCTCGCTCAACAACACGGTGAGCACTTCGTCGGTTTCATTCGTCAACAACACCAGCGGTGCGCGATTCACCAGCTCGAGATCGAGGATCAAACTTTCGTCCTCGAACTGACACTTTCGCGGATCGTCTTCTTCGGTGCAGCGGATCATCATCTCCGCCTGCCCGTTCTCCGCATCGACGCGGTGCGCTTGGTTCGGCTCGAAGTCGTATCGCGCGCGCAGGTCGCCCGCACACGCCGACAACGCACACAGCGCAAACAAGAAGATCAGCCGTGGAATACGTGGGAACATGTGATCATCCCGTTCTCCACGACGAGCACCTCCGCGACCATGTACGAGTCTTCACCGGGATTGATCCGCAGATACTCCATGAAGACGCGGTTGCCGCTCGCCGTGAGATATCGTTCTTCGTAGATCAATCCCGGGAGGCGCGCCATCGAGTCTGACCACCAATTGCGAAGTGACGTTTTGCCCCGGATCTCGCCGTTCGTCGCAGGGTCGCGCACGCGCAGCTTCGGGCTGGTGTGGATCGCATCGTCTGCATAGAGCGAGAGCAAACGTTCGAGCTCGCGTTTGTTGAATGCTTCGAGCCAAGCGCGTGCAAGATCGATCAGCGGCCCGCCACCGGCGAAACGTGCGGCGCGCGCCAGTTGTTTCACGTTCGGGGGACAATCGACGTCATCAGCGTGCTCCACCCACCTGTGCTCGGTGAATTCCTCGTTCTCCACCACGGCATCGGTATCGACGTCCGCGACGAAGACGAAGTTCAGGTGCAGCCCTTTGCTCCCCGCTTGATGTTCCTCGTAACCGATCAGGCCCGGCGGTGTGCCGTCGACGCCGAGCAGCAGCTCGAAACGTCCTTGGAGACCTGTCTCCTCGGACAGCTCACGTTTTGCAGCCTCGAGCGGCGTCTCGCCTTCTTCGATCTCACCGCCGGGCGGAAGCCAGGTGCCGAGGCGGCGGTGTTTGATCAACAAGAGCCGCCCGCGGTGGCGCGGAAAAACAGCGACGGAGTACGCGCGACGAGTGTTCAAAACGCGCGAAGTTTTGCCGATTTCAGCGCGCGATGGAAGCTTGGGATTTTTTAGCGGCTCGTCTGATATGCGCCGCGATCCCAAGCCCCGGTGGATGAGCGCGTCTTGCCGTCGATGTCCGTGCGGAGGTCGCCATATTCGGGCAGCGCAAACACGTTCCGGCCGGTGCGGATGCCTGCGCCCGCAGGATTGAGCGAGAAGTCCGAGGGACCGGCGAAGACGGAAGCCATGCTCGAAGTGTTCGTCGTGTCGTTGCCGGCGTCGATCAGCGGAGCCTGGGCGATGTCGTTCGGATAGTGCTGGAAGAGAAGATTGTTCTCCGCGCTTTCGAAGATCATCTGCGTCCCGAGCATGGCGATCGCCTCACGGGCCAACAACGGCGGCCGAAGCGGTGCGCTCGAGCCGGCAATGATGTTGTTCGTGACCCGCAACCGGAGCGGCCCGTCTGTTCCCCAGGCACCTCCGAGGAGCCCGCGAAAGGTGCCCACCAGTGTGTTGTTGGTGATAGCGACCGAATAGGGATCGACACCTTCGCAGGAGGAGAGGTTCATACCGACGCTGTCTCTGGTATTCGTCGAAGCTTCGAGCACGTTGTTGGCGAACGTGAGAGCAAAGGTCGACTGTCCTTGCGGACACCCAAGCGCGACATCGATCAGCGTTGGGCTCCAGGTCGCGAGGTTGTCTGCACAAATGTGATTCGCCAACACCCGCGAGCTCCCCGACGCTGGACGAATGCCGCCGTAGTTGAGCCCGGCCATTCGGGCGGCACCGAGCGAGTGCATGTAGATGTCGTTGCAGGCGATGACGTTCCCTGTCCCTTCACACGGCGCGGTGTGGAGACCGGTGAACACCTCCGCACCGGAGCGCGGCAGCCAAATCATCTCGATATAGTTGCGCAGCAGCGAACCGGCGATGACGCGGTGAAGCTCAATTGAATAGTCGACATAGGGCCAGGACTCGTCCGCCGCCTGCATATAGAAGCCGGCCCAAACTGCGGCGCCGTGATCCAAGGTCAACTGTCCGGTGAAGACGGAATGATAGAGATCCGGATTCCAGGTGGTGAACGTCGAGTCCCAGCCGCCCACAACCGCGACACCGCGGTCGAGATACACCTCTTCGATCAAATATTCGCCTTCCGCGACATTGAGTGTTGCGTTCGACGGCACCGAGTCCAGCGCGTGACACATCGACACCCAGGCCTCGCTCGGGCTGGTGCCGCTGTTACCGTCATTCCCGTGAAGTGGATCGAGATAATATTGTTTTCCGGGACGCGGCACTTCACACGGCGGCCTCTTCGCCGTTGGAAAGGTCTGCCGGCAATTCGACTGAATCGGTGGGATCGTCGCGGTCGTCAGCTCACTGCACACGAAACGCGAGCCCGGCGAGGCGCTCGCACAAGCGATCGGCTCGGGCTCCGGCACATCGATCAGCTCCTCCGCGACCGGCGGAGGAGGTGGAGGCGGCGGAGGAGGCTCACAGTTTTCGTCCGCCACCCCATCGCAGTTTTCATCAAGACCGTTGTCGCAAATCTCATTCGACGGGCGCACAAAGCCCTCACAAGCGCCCCAGATTGCATCGTCACCGCAAGTCTCCTTGCCTATTCGACACTCGCCCAGAAGCGGAATTCCCGGCGGACGGCAATTGCGCATCGCCATCGGCACACAACACGAAGGACAAGGTGCCGCTTCGGCCCGCGCGACCACCCTGATCTCAAGGACAGGTCGCCGCTCATCGTTCGAGGCGACGAGGAGATGGGTGGTGAAGGTCCCCACCAGCTCCGGCGTGAACAACACGTCGAAGGAATACAGGGCGTCCTTCTCCAGCGCCGCCGGCAAAACCGGCGCCTCGAGCGAAAGCTCTTTCACCGGCTCCGCGAAGGCGATCGACGATAAACCCAGCTCGCCCGGTCCCAAGCTCCGGATGTCGATCGTTCCGCGCACCGGCCTGCCCACCACCGTCAAGAGACCGAGCTCCTCCGGCATGACGGAGATCGCGCCCTTCTCCACCAACAAGAGCGGCTCTTCTTCACAACCGAAGACCGCTGCGCAGAGACACAAAAAAACCGCTCCGAACGAGAGCGCACGGACAAGTCTCATCCCTGGATGAGTGGCCGCTCGCGCTCGGATCCGGTCCGACGAGCTCACGGGCCCGACTGATACGCGCCGCGATCCCAAGGACCGGCCATCGGTCGCTGGACGCCGTTGATGTCTCGGCGAACATCGCCATATTGCGGGTCCCCGAACACGTTGCGCCCGGTGCCCACACCGGCGCCGGTCGGATTCAACGAGAAATCCGTGGTGCCCGCGAACACCGACATCATCGACGAGACGCCGCTCGTGTCGTCGCCTTGGGTGCTCATCGGTGCCGGGCTGACCGTGTTCGAGGCGTAGCCGAAGATCAGGTTGTTCTCGCTGCTCGAGATCTCCACGCGGCCGGTGCCGACGTTCACGCCGCTGTCACTCGAGAACCCGCCGCCGGCGATGATGTTGTTGGTGATCTTCCAACGCACGACGTCCGCTCCCGAGCTCGACTCATAACCGCTGAGCCCGTTGCGCGTGCCGATGATCGTGTTGTTGGTGATGTTGAGGATCAGATCCGCGCCGCCGCATCCATAAAACGAGATGCCCGTGCTCGCATCGCTTCGCCGCGACGCTTCGAACACGTTGTTCGACATAGTGATCGACGCCGACTGTCCTGCCGGCGGACACGTGCCGTAGCCCGAAACGATCTCGCGGAACCACGATGTTTCGCTGTCCATACAGACGTGATTCGCGAGCAACCATGCGTCGCCGGCAGGCAGCGCGATGTTGCCGTATTCGATTCCGCTCGCTCCGGGGGCCGCGGGCCCGCTCGAGCTGAAGTAGATGTCGTTGCACGCGATCACCGTCCCCGCACCCGGACACGGCGAAGCGACCAACCCATAAAAATAATAGTCGTCCTCATCGCCCCGCCAGCTGACCTCGACGTAGTTGCGCAACATCGAGCCCGCGAGGACTTGGTGATACATCGCGTGAGACGTCGTCGCCGCGTAAGACTCCGCGGACGCTTGCATGTAAAAGCCCGCCCAAGTTGCGCCGCCGTGCGCCAGCGTGAGCCGGCCCAAATATACTGAATGGAACGTGTCCGGATCCCAGGTGGTGAACGTGGAATCGAAGCCGCCGACGACGGTCACTCCGCGATCGAGATAGAGCGCTTCGATGGCATACGTTCCTTCCGCGACGCGCAAGGTGTTGCCGCCGGGGATCACCAGCAGCGCATGGCACATCGTGGCCCACGCCTGCGTTGGATCGGTGCCGCTGTTCGAATCGCTCCCGTTCAACGGGTCGAGATAATACTGCGTGCCCGGCATGGTCACCTGACATGGCGGGCGTTTCGCGGTGGGGAACGGATGGGAACACATCGAATTGATCGGCGGCACCGTCGCCGTGCGCAGCTCGGTGCAGGAGAACTGTTGACCCGCCGGTGAGCCGCACGTCGCCGCCTCGAGCTCCGGCACTTCGATCAGCTCCTCGACCGGAGGTGGCGGAGGCGGAGGCGGTGGTGGCGGTGGCTCGCAACCGTCGTCCGCGACACCGTCGCAGTTTTCATCGAGACCATTTTCGCAGATCTCGATCGCGGGACCGACGAAGTCGACACACGCTTCATCCCAGGCCGCATCTTCTCCGCAGCGCTCTATCCCCATGGTGCACAGCCCCTGGACGACGATTCCCGGCGGCTGACAGGTCCGCGTCTCCATCGGCACACAACAATCGGGACAAGGCGCGGCATCCGCACGCGCGAGGATCCTGATCTCAAGTACAGGTCGATGTTCGTCGTCCGATTTGATGAGCAACAACGCGGTGCGCGTGCCTTCGGTGTCCGGTGAAAAACGAACCGCGATGTCGATCGCGTCGTCCTTCTTCAACAGCAACGGAAAGCTGATCCAATCAACCTCGGCGTAAAATTCATCCGAAGTATTGGGAGCGAAGGCGATCGATTCGAGCGAGAGCTCGCCTTCGCCGATGTTGCGAACAGCGCTCATTCCCGTGACGGGAGTACCGACGATAGTGAGCAAGCCGAGCGACTCCGGCTCGACTTCGATCAGTCCTTTTTTGACTTGGAGAAGAGTCTCCTCTTCACAGCCCATGACGACAGCGGCAGCGAGGAAAAGAATCAGACGGAGGCGCATGCCTCCATGGGAGGCCTAACCGGCGTTCTTCGCAAGATCGACGATCGCAGACAAGCCTTTGGGATCGTTGATCGCGATATCCGCGAGCACCTTACGGTCGATCTCGATGTTCTTGGCCTTCAGTCCAGCCATGAACTTACTGTACGACATGCCCAGCAAGCGAACCGCCGCGTTGATACGCACGATCCACAGAGCGCGATAGTCGCGCTTCTCTTTCTTGCGATGAACATAGGCGTACTTCAGGCCCTTTTCGACCGTCGTTTTCGCCGGGCGGAACAGCTTGCCGCGAGCCGCGAAGTTACCTTTCGCGAGCTTCAACCATTTCTTGTGTCTGCGGCGTCGTTTTACGCCCGTTTTTGCGCGTGCCATGGCTTCGTTTCTCTCTCTCGGCCTACAAGTACGGGATCAATTTCTTGATCTGCTTCTGTTGCGTCTTATCCACGAGCGCCTTGTCGCGCAGCCGACGTTTCGACTTGCGGCTCTTGTGCTCGAGAATGTGGCGCCGACCGGCTTTGGCGCGCTTGATCTTACCGGAGCCGAGCACGCGGAATCGCTTCGCCGCGGCACGCTTGGTCTTCATCTTCGTGGACATGGAAATGCCTCTGCTATCGATCCTGTTTGGGCTTGTAAAGCACTTTTAAGCGCGAGCCCCGTCTTCGGATGACTCTTCGGTCGACGCTGCGGCTTCGCCCTCATCGGCTACGTCCTCGTCGTCGTCGTCATCCTCGCCCGGCAGCTTCGCATCTTCCTCGGTATGCGGTTTTTCCTTCTTGTCGGCCGCAACCTTTTCCTTCTTCGGCCACGCCCCGGGCTTCGGAGCGAGCATCATCGTCATGTTACGGCCTTCAAGCCGTGGCGGCTGCTCGACGATCACTTTGCCCTCGAGCTGTCCCAACACCTTCTCGAGCATCACTTGCCCAAGCTCGGTATGCGCCAGCTCGCGACCGCGGAACATCATCGTCGTCTTGACCTTGTCGCCTTCGCCCAAGAACCGCTTCACGTGGTTCAGTTTGAACTCGAAGTCGTGTTTCTCGATCTTCGGGCGAAACTTAACTTCTTTGGTCTCGACGATGACCTGGTTCTTCTTCTTCCGCTTCTGATCTTGTTTCTGGTCGTACTTGTACTTGCCGTAATCCAGAATACGGCACACCGGAGGCCGCGAATTCGGCGCGACCTCTACGAGATTCAGCTGCTGCTCGACGGCGCGACGAAGCGCCTCGTGCGTCTGCATGACCCCCAACTTCGAACCGTCGGCGTCGATAACGAGCACCTCCGGCACGCGGATACGGTTGTCGACACGCGGTTCACGCGCACGATCGTCCCGATCTCCTCCTCTTCCACCTGGTCTCGGAATGGCTACTCCCTCCTCTGTGAACGCCGCGCTCCGGGTAGCTCGGCTGCTTGAACAATCATGGGCACCAACTGGTCGAGCGCGAGATATCCTTTGTCTCCACCCCCGTAGAGACGCACGGATGCTCCGCCCTGCTCGACCTCCCGGTCGCCCACCACCAACATGAACGGGACCTTCATGGTCTGCGCTTCGGCGATCTTCTTGCCGAGCTTCTCGTTCCGCCGGTCGACTTCTACTCGCACGCCCGCATCAAAGAGAGCGCGCGCGATCTTTTCCCCATGTTCCATCGCGCGATCCGTCACCGGCAGCACGATCGCCTGCACCGGCGCGAGCCACGAGGGATATGCACCCGCCGTGTGCTCGAGATAGACGCCGAAGAAGCGCTCCAAGCTTCCGAGGATCGCACGGTGAAGCATGACCGGGCGATGCCTCGCGCCATCGGCTCCGACATAGTCGAGCTGAAAGCGCTCCGGCAGATTGAAATCGACCTGGAGAGTGCCGAGCTGCCACGAACGATCGAGCGCGTCTTTGACGTGAAACTCGATCTTCGGGCCGTAAAAGGCACCTTCTCCGGGCGAAAATTCGAACGTTCGACCCTTGCTGGCCAGCGCATCGGCGAGCGCTTTTTCAGAGCGATCCCAGATCTCTTCGCTGCCCATCCGTTTCTCGGGGCGCGTCGCGACCTTCACGTCGATCTTGTCTTTGGTGAAGCCGAAGTCTTCGTACACTTCGTCGACCAGATCGATGAACGAGGCCGACTCTTCGGCGATCTGCTCCGGCGTGCAGAAGATATGCGCGTCATCCTGTACGAAAGTACGGACGCGCATCATCCCGTGCACCGCTTCACCTTCCGCACGGTGCAAACGACCGAAGTCCGCGCAGCGCCAAGGCAGCTCGCGGAAGCTGTGCAGTGTCATGCCGAACAGCACGCAATGACCCGGACAGTTCATCGGCTTCACCGACCACTCTTGGGCCCGTCCTTGGGCCGTTACCGGCGGAGCAAGTCCGCCTGCGGCCCCTACGCTCGCAGGCTCGCTGCGCGCTTCGCTTGCAGTCGCCATCACGCGGTCGAGGCCAGCCTTGATCAGGACGCTGACATCTTCGGCTGCAGACCCGACGCTTGGAGAAGCACTCTCTCCTCCTCCACTCGGCGCGCCCGCCGAAGGGCGGCCTGCCGTCGCGAAGTACATGTTGTCCGAATAGTTGTCGTAGTGACCCGAGGTCTTGAAGACCTCCGCCGAGTAGATCTGCGGCGTGATCACTTCTTGATAACCGTAACGGCGGTACTGCGAGCGCACGTACTCGATCATCTTGTTGTAGATGTGCGCGCCCTTCGGAAGAAAGAACGGCGACGCCGGCGCGAGCGGCGAGAACGCGAACAAGCCGAGCTCTTTGCCGAGCTTTCGGTGATCGCGCGCCTTCGCCTGTTCGAGCTGCTCGAAGTATTTCTTGAGCGTCTTTTCGTCTTTGAACGCGACGCCGCGGATGCGCTGCAGCGGATCTTTGGTCGCGTCGCCGCGCCAATAAGATCCCGCCGCCCCGAGCAGCTTGAACGCGCCGATCTTTCCCGCAGACGGAATGTGCGGCCCGCGGCAGAGATCGACGAAGTCCGCATCCTCATAGACGGTGACCGTTTCGCCCGGAATCCACGCGAGAATCTCCGGCTTGAAACGCTGGCCGGCCTTCGCGAACATCTCCGCGGCTTCGGCTTTGCTCACCTCTTTGCGGGTGAACTTCACGTCCTCTTTGATGACCTTCGCCATCTCCTCTTCGATCTTTGCGATGTCGTCGGGCGAGAACGGACGGCCGATGTCGAAGTCGTAATAGAAATCCTTCGAATGATCGGACGGGCCCATCGTCACCTGCGCGCCTTGGAACAAGCGCAGGACTGCCGTCGCGAGCACGTGCTCACACGAGTGCCGGATGATGTCTTCGGATTCGGGTGCGTCGGCCTTCAGAAGCTGCACGACACCTTCGCGAGGTATCGGCGCTTGAATATCCATCAGCTCGCCGTCGAGCTTCGCCGCAACGACCACCTTCGCCAATCCAGGACCAATATCCTTGGCGAGATCATAGAACGTCGCGCCGTCGGGCAACGTTCGCTTAGAACCATCGGGAAGAGTGACTTGCATCAGGGAAACGCGGTGGTGGGTCTTCACAGACGCGGGGCTATGGAGTCAAGACGGATCATTTGGCGCTCGGCAACATCATCAGCGCGCCGACGTCGGCGGGGCTCGCGATTTGCGGCGGATTTGTTTCGGGCGCGAGATGCACGAGGACGCGGCTTCCCCCGGCTCGATACGCAAACGCGCGCCATGTCCCCGCTTTCAGGCGCACGAGGCGTCCTGCCCCGAGGTGCTGATGGAGGCTCGTCCGAAAAGGATCGAGGCGGACCTCTCCGAGGCGCGGGCCGTCCGATGCTTCGGGCGGTCCCACGAAAATAATTCCGGACTCCACCTTCAACAGGTTCGAGCTCGCGGCTTGCCCTTCAGGGAGCGGCGCCGTCGTCACCGTAACTTGGATCGGCATCGCGTTGATCGCGAACCAAACGATGTCGCCCGCACCGATGCGCAACGGATCTTTTCTCGGCTTGCCACCTTTGACGAGCGCTTCGGCGACGTTCGACGGATCGAAGAGCGCGACGGTGTTGCTCTTCACGTCGAGCTCGCGCACGTCGGTCGCGTTCTGTCCTTGATCGAGCGCGTTCGAGATCAACTCTTTGATCGACGCGTGGCGCAGCTCCATCAAGTTCGTCTTCAGCTGCGGCGGGCAGGCGATCAGCTTCTTGGCCAGCGCTTTGAGCGCATCGCTCTTGTGCTCGTCGGCGTAACGCTGCACGAGACCGGCGGCGTCGCGCCCATACTGGATGAGCTCGCCTTCGGCCGCTTCCGCGCCGGGCCCGCCCTTCAACACTTCGCGAAGATAACCTTCGGCTTGTTTGAGATCGCCGATTTCTTCTGAGCTCTTGTTCATGGTCCTTGGACGCGCACGCCGTCGAGCGTGATGGTAAAGAAACAGCCTAAAGTCCGGTCGAATACATCACGGATCCCGGTGAAGCGCACGGGGTCGTTCGCGGTCGGCTGCGAGAAACTGCCGCGAAGCGAGGTGACGACCTCCGGATCGGAGTCGATCCTCTGTAAGGCGGAGAAGTCGAATTCGGGGCCGGCGGTACCCGCGTAGAACGCCGGTTCGGCGATCATGTCGTAGGCGGTGAACACCGCGACCGCGCCGCCGAAGAAGCTGAAACCGTAACGAACCGTGTGGCCGGTGAGCGGACCGCTCCAGCAGTTGCGCGCGTCCATCACCGCAGCCGCGAGCTCGTATTCGCCGCTGACGCCGGTCGCGAAGTCGTTCTCGAAGGCGCCGAAGATTTCGGAGAGGAGCGCGTTGCCGTCGACGCTGCAGGTCCGGTGTTCGAGCAGATACGTCGCCGTCACGCGATCATAGGCGCCGGTGATGGTGGCGATCGCGCAACCTGCGGCGGTCAGCTCGATCGATGTGGTGTTGACCGCGCCGCTCGCGTCGATCGTACCGGTGTACACGTAAGGCCAGTCGCGGATCACGAGCTGAAGTTTTCCGCCGAGCTCGCGCGCGTACATGCGATCGCCGGTACCGAGCACCGTGTAGACACCGGTGAACGTATACTCCGGGACCACCGCCGCGTCGGGCAAGCCGACCGCAGAATCCGGGAGACCTGCATCTTCGGCCGCGTCGGGGAACGGCGTCGCGTCGCGAAAACCGGCGTCGGGATAAACGGCCGCGTCGGCGAAGATCGGATCGCGACCCTGGCCAGGAGAACAGGCACCTGTCCAAAAGATCACCAACGCCAACCCGAAGGTCGATCGCCGAGCCGGCAGACGCTCTTGATCTGACAGTCCGCACAGAGCTCGACGTCGCGCCGGCGTGGACACAGACCGCTGATGCCCAAGTGGCACAGCGCGAGATCGTACACGAGCGGATCTGCGGGGCACAGCCGCTGAAGTGTGGTGGTGATGTCGATCGCCGTTTTTTGGCCGCCGCCCTTCCGATCGGTGAGGCCGAGATAACGCCCGATGCGCTCGATGTGCGTGTCGAGCGGGATGATCAGCTTCGATTTGTCGGCCCCGCCGGGTTGGAGCGCGGGAAAAGCGCCGAGATCCACGCCGTCCGCGTCACGCACCATCCAGCGCAGGTAGAGCGCGAGGCGCTTCGCAGCTCCGCCGGGGAGCAAAAAGCGGAGGCCGCCGGTCAGCGGGCCGTCGACGGCCGCGGTCAATCTTGCGGTGAAGCGATCCATGGCGAGCGCGTAGTGGGGATCGCGCGCATCTGTGCCGGCGGCGAAAGCCGAGGCGAGCGAGCCGTATTGTTGGCGAACACGGGCGATGGCGCCGAGAAAACGCGGCACGTCTTCACCGCTTTGAAAGCGGTAGATGAAACCGGAGAGCGCGCGCGTCTTCTTCTGGTCCGCGATCGCACGCGCCGGATTTTTGCCGAGCAGCTCCAGCGCGCGCGAAGCTTTCGCTTTGATCGATGCGACGCGTCCGTACGCCAGCATCGCCACCAGCAAACCCGCGACTTCTTGATCTTCGGGATCGCTGTAGCGGTGAACCAGCTCAACGGGATCGCCCCGCACGAGGGCTTCCTTGTCGGATGCAAGGACAAATCGATCGAGCGTCCTCTTGAGCACAGCGTCCGGCTTTCTCGGCAAGAGCACGAGAAGCTTCGCGGCTGGGTTGTGGCTCGTCGCTTTCACGCGTTATGCTCCCTGACCGTGGCTATCCGTGTTTTGGTCGTAGAGGATCAACCAAAGATTCTCAAAGCTCAGATCAAGCTCCTCGAGACATTCGAAGAGATTGCGATTGTTGGAGAGGCGCTGTCCGGTGAAAGCGCGCTCGAGAAAGTCGAGGAGGTCAAACCGGAGGTGCTGCTGCTGGACCTCGGTCTTCCGCAGATGAGCGGGATCGACGTCACGCGTGCGGTCAAAGCGAAGTATCCGGAGATCGAGATCCTCATCTTCACGATCTTCGATGAAGAAGACAAAGTGATCGAGGCGATCGTCGCGGGTGCGGCCGGTTATCTGCTCAAGGGCACGCCGGTGGAGAAGATCGTCGAAGCGATCAAAGACGTGAAAGCGGGCGGTTCGGTGATCCAACCGAACTTGGCGCGTGCGTTGTTGCGCCTGGTGCAAAAACGTACGCCCTCGCGTCCCAACAACGCGGCTCCCGACGCCGGCTCGCAGCATGGTCAAGGGGATGAGGAGGGCACCGTATGTGTCCTCACGGACCGCGAGCTGGAGATCCTCCAGATCATCGCCAAAGGTCTGTCGAACAATGAGGCGGCGAAAGTGCTCGGCCTCTCGAAAGCGACAATCCGCACGCATCTCGAGCACATCTACGAGAAGCTCGACGTCACCAACCGTGTCGAGGCGGTCACCGAGGGAATTCGGCAGGGGATCATCAACATTTGAGTCAGGTGCCTGCGCTCTTCTTGCTGCTCGCGATCTCCGGGGTCGACACCCCGGACGACACCCATCCGAAGAAAATCGAGGTCAACTCCCGAGTCGCAGGCTCGACGGGGCTCCTCGCGTCTTCGGTTCGCCCTTATGCGGAGGCGAAGAAGCTGCTCGGGCGTGGACAACCGGCGGCGGCGCTCAAGGCCCTGTCCAAGAGTACAGGTGACCTGTTCGAGGATCGCGAAGCGTTGTTGCGCGGCGATGCGATGCTCGCGCTCGGCGACAAGAGGAAGGCGAAGGAGCACTACCTCGTCGCGCTGGAAAAAGCGCAGGTGGAGAGCGTCGCTTTCGCCGCGGCGCGCGGCTTGGTGAACGTACTCGGGTTGCTCAATCAGCACGCCGAGCAGCTCAAGTACGTCGATGCGTTGTTGGAGAAGAACATCGCGCGGCGCGTGAATCTTCTGTTGCAGCGCGCGCAGATCCAACGCGAGCTGGGCCAGTATCAAGGATCGGCGGATACGGCGTTGCGCATCGTGCGAGACTTTCCGGCGTCAAAGGTGGCGCAGCAGGCGCAGACCCTGTTGCGCGAGCTCGAGAAGAAGGGCGCGAAGGTTCCGCCGAGCACGCCGAGGATCGATCTGTCGCGCATTCGGAATCTGGTGTCGGGCGGTGCGCTCGACAAAGCGTTGAGCGAGCTGGCGATCCTGGAAAAGGCGCAGCCGAAGATGAAGATCCAGCTCACGCTCGAGCGCGCGGACATCCTGAAGAGGAAGAAACAAAAGCTCGAAGAATTCGACGTCCTGAATACGCTCTACAAAGCGGGCGGTTTCGACAGCAACGAGGAAGCTGACCTTTTGTACAGGTTGGGCAAAAACGCGCTCTCCCGAGACGACAACCTCGGCGCGCAGAAATTCTTCGACGAGCTCTACGTGAAACACGGCGACGATTCGCGCGTCTCTGATGCGCAATATCTCGCGGCTTGGGTCTCATACAACGCAGGCGATTACGTGCAGGCCTCGGAGCGGATGATCAAATACGCCTCACAATTCAAGAAGGCGGCGAATCGATCGGAAGCGTTGTGGTTTGCAGGTTGGGCGGCGTATCTCGACAAAAAAGACGGGCTCTCGCGGCGCGCTTTCGAGCAGCTGCTCGAGGAACATCCGCAAAGCGATCTGTCACCCCAGGCGCGTTACTGGATCGGCCGCATCAAACAACGCGGCGGCGATGACGATGGCGCGAAAGACGCGTACCGCCAGGTGCTCGCGCGGACACCGCTCTCTTATTGGGGCTTTTGGGCGATGACCCGCCTCGAAGCGTACGGCGAAAAGACGGTGCTCGATGCGCCTCCGGAGACGAAAGAGTCTCCGCTATCGAAGATCGTTGCGATGCTCGGACCTGATCGTCCGATCAACATCGACCGCGCGATCGCGCTTCACAACAGCGACCTCAAAAACGAAGCGCTCGACGAGCTGACCGCAGCGAACACCTATTTGCGAAAGATCAAAGATACGGCGGGACGCACCATGGTCGCCGATCTCTTGCAGGCTTTGGGTGCGCATTACATGGCGTTTCTCGTCGGCTCGAGCATCGCGCTCGACGGCGGTGATCTCGTCAGCGGCAAGCCGTATGCGTGGCGCGCGTGGCGACATGCGTATCCGCGCGCGTTCGACAGAGAGGTCAAAGTGTCTTCGGCGGCGCACGCGGTCGACACCGAGCTGATCCTCTCGATCATGCGGACCGAGTCGAGCTTCCGTCCGACGGTCAAATCGCCGGTCGGAGCCTACGGACTGATGCAATTGATGCCGGGAACCGCTGCGCAGATCGGGCGTTCCGAGAGCGTCGCGCGCCCGCACGCCGCTCGTTACAAGAACCCCGACTCCAACGTGTGGCTCGGCGGCTGGTATCTCGCGCAGCTGTTGAACCGTTACGACGGCCAGCTCGCACCGGCGATCGGCGCCTACAACGCCGGGCCGGGCGCGATGGATCGGTGGATGGCGTCATTCGGCGGGCTCGAGCTCGACGAGTTCGTGGAGCGCGTGCCTTATCGCGAAACGCGTCGCTATATCCGGCGGGTGTTGGAGACATACATGGTGTACCGCCGCCTCTCCGGGCAGCCGGGGATCCAGCTGACCACCAAAGTGCGCGGGACTTCAGCTCCTGCGGGCAGCGTGGCGTTCTGAGCGATCTTTTGGGATGTTCATAGCGGAATGGCCGGGCGCCGCGACGAGGAGGAAGACGCGCGGGGCTGGTCCGCGATCTTCAGCGTCGAGAAACATACGATCGACGACGCCGGCATCACCGAAGACTCCGGTGCGCGGCGAAAACCATCCGCGCTGTTGAAGAAACGCGACCCGGCGAACGAACGCACGATCATCGATCAAGAGATGACCGACGAGATGCGGCGCGCGCTCTCGGGTCTGCGCAAACCTGCGGCGCAGAAGCAGGTCCCGCTCGACGAGACGACGATCGATCCCAGTGAGGCGCCGGAGGATTCGGAAGACTCGCAGGACCTCGACTACAACGACGCCACGATCCCTTCGCCGCTGCCGGATCAGACGCGCGTCGACGGGCGGATCATTCCGGATACTTTGCCCGAAGAGACCGAAGACGACGATCAACCGCCGTACATCGACCAGAACTTCGAGGAGCCGACGTTCGATCGTATCGATCGCGTCGACACGCATGGGCGCCCACCGCTGCGTTCGCGAGTGAACGATCCGCCGACGGAAGCGTTGCCGGGCTCGATCAATCCCGACGAAGAAGCGGAGCTGATCCGTACGCCGCACCTGCCGAGCCACATGTTGAAGGAGCTCGGTCCTGTGGTTGAGCACCGCGCGGAAGAGATGACCGTGCTCGACGTCGCCGCGGCGCTCGGCCTGTCGCCAGAAAAAGTTCGCGAGGAGACGGGAGCCCTGCCGCGTTCGGCGTCGGGCCCGAAACCTGTACCAAAGATCATCGACGCGCCGCTCGCGGAACAGGCCGAGAAGATCCGCGAGATGGTCAACAAAGAGGAGCCACTCGCCGAACACCCCGCGTTTCGGCAGTTGAAAGCGCGACGACTCCAGCGCGGTGAGACCGTCTTCGATCATCTGCCGCGTTGGCTGAACGTCACCGAGAGCGCAGCGAAGTTGATCCCGGTGTTGCTCGGCGGCTTCCTGTTGTTCATGACTATCGGCGTTTTGGTCATGGTCTTCGCGCGCGGCGGGCACGATACCGAACACGTCTCGCTGCGCTTTTTGCCGGCGCCGGGGCCGGAAGAAGCGATCGATCAATACGCGCCTGCACCGATGATCACGCTGGAGACAGAGCCCGAAGGGATCTTGGTGGTCCTCGACCACAAGATCCTCGGCGCGACACCGCTGACCTTCGAGATGCCCCTACGGACAGCGAAGGTCGGAGTGGAGCTTTCGAGCCCCTACTTTGAGACGTACATCGCGCAGACCGAAAAGAGCGTCGCCGGTGAGTTCCGCGTGCGCGCTCGCTTGATCCGAAAACGCTGAGGCCCTCATGGCGATCATCGAAGTGAAACAAGGCGACGTCACGACCGCGGACACTGATCTTTTGGTCAACGCGTCGAACACCAAAGCTTGGCTCGGCAGCGGGGTGTCGGGTGCGATCCGCCGTGCGTGCGGCGCAGGATGGAGCGCCTTCGCCGCGGAACCGTACGCCTGTGGGAAGAGATTGAGGCCTTGCCGGCGACAGACGTGTCACACGAGTTTGCGAACATCGTGCACGTGGTGCGGAAGAGCTTCGCCGTCGACGACTCGACGATCCCCGCGGATGTGCTCAGTTTCGTGCGCGGAATGGACTAAGATTCGTAGCAAGCACAATCCAGCATTCGAGATGAGGGTGGCCCTTGCCGCAGCTCCGTGTCTCGCGCTCTGGCCTGTACTATAGGCCAGTCGAGGCCGGGTCAGGGACAGTCGCGGTTGCAGACGTGCACGTCGTCGCCACAGCTCATCGCTCCGCCGGGACAATCTCTAAAACCACAATTCGCGGTCCCTAAACAAAAGAGCACACACGCTGCACCACCGCCGCAGAGGACCTCGTTACAATTGCTCGCGCCCCCGCCGCAGCTGATCTCGCAGGCCGTGCCCATCCCCTTACAGTCGGGCGCACAATTGCTCGCTCCCGCACAATCAAAGATGCAGCTGCCTCCACCTTTGCACTCGGGCTTACAGTTGCTGGAGCCGCTACAATTCAGATTGCAGTCACAACCCCCGGGACACTTGAGATTGCAGTCTCCGCCACCGGTACCACAGTCTTCACCACAACACTCGTTGATGCGGCAGCCGTGGCAGGCCGCTGCACAAGTAGAGACGGGACTGCACATCGACGGCTCTCCGCTGCAGCTCCAGCCGGAGTCGACGACACAATTCGGAGAACATCCATCGGCGGGCTCGCGGTCTCCGTCGTCGCACGCTTCGTTCGCATCGCGCACGCTGTCACCGCAGGTCTCTGCGCAGCGCGAAGGTTGACCAACACAAGCAAAGCCTGGTTCGAGCGCACACGCCCGATCGCAGCCGTCGTCCGTCTTATCGTTCCCATCGTCGCAGCTCTCGATGCCGGAGATGACGCCGTCACCGCATCGCAGCCCAACGCCGGCGACGCGCAACGCGAGCATGACGGTTTGGCGTTCACCAGGCTCGATGTCGACCTCGAGCTCGCTGTGCGCAATTGCGGCAGTCGAGCTCCGAGAGAATCCATCGACGGACACGAAGAGCCGGGTCTCCTCGAGTCGATTGGGGAGGAGGATGAAGATCGTGTTCGTTCGAGACGGCGCGGACGTCGCTGCTGCCGGAAGAGAGATCGATCCGTCGGCAAACGGCGCGGCTTTCGCTGCCTCACGCGCTGTGACGACGACACGTTCGATTTCAGAGTCCGCGTCGATCACCAAGTCGAGGCGCGTCGGGTCGCCGGCGCACGCGAAGAATGTGGCAAATATCGACGCCCGAAACAGGAGTGGAGAAACGCCTCGACAGTTCTCCATCAGCTTCTAGTTTGCCAAAAGATCGCGTTCGAGGCGAGTTGGGCGTTCTCTCGCCCCGGAGCGCCGAGTACCATTCGTCCAGTGTCCCACGAGAGCATGTGCGAGACGACTGAGATCGGTCGAACGCGGCTGCTCGAGAGCGAGTGTGATCTGATCGGAACGGGCACTGCGCTTGGATCGTACGAGCTGATCTCGCTGCTCGGGGAAGGAACAACCGGTCGCGTCTTCCTCGCACGACATCAACTGCTCGGCCGTCGTGTCGCGCTGAAGATGTTGCGCACTACGCGCGACGACCGAAGAGCATCGCGCGCTTTTTCGTGGAAGCGCGCGCAGTAAATGACATCGCGCACGAGAATATCGTGGAGATCACCGATTTCGTCGACGCGGGCGACGGCCGGCCGTTCTACATCATGGAGCTGCTCGAAGGAGAGACGCTCGCGGAGCGGCTGCGCGATCCTGATCCTATCAGTTTCAAAGAGCTCGCTTCTCTGATGAGCCAGCTGTTGGATGCACTCCAGGCTGCACATGAGAAGGGGATCGTTCACTGCGATCTCAAACCGGCGAACATCTTCCTCACGAAGAAGCGGACAGTCGTGAAGCTCCTCGACTTCGGGATCGCCAAGTTGGTCCAGGACGAAGATGCAGCCGTCTCCGGCGAGATCAGCGGCACACCTCAGTACATGTCGCCGGAGCAGGCGGGTGGACGCCCGGTCGATCACCGCGCTGATCTCTATGCTGTCGGGATTGTGTTGTATGAGATGTTGAGCGGCAGGCTCCCCTTCGATGCCGAAAATCTCGTCGAGATGTTGCTGCATCATCACTCGACGCCGCCTCCGCCGCTCTCGGCGATCCGCCCTGTCCCGCCGCGGCTCGAGGCGCTGGTGATGGCTTGCCTGGCCAAAAAGCCAGAGGAGCGGCCCGCGTCCGCAGCGGAGATAAAGTCGGAGCTCAACGCGATCATCGAAGAGCTGGAACGCCCGCCGGCGCCCACAGAGGCGAAGCCGGAGGCGCCGGTCGCCAAAGAGAAGCGCCTGGGGTCGACCGCGCTTTTGCTCATCGGGGCGGCGTGCCTGGCGTTCGCCGTGGGGTTCGTGGCGGTGCTGTCCTCGCGGACACCGAGATCGGAACCGATTCGCGTCGTGCCCCTTGCGGCGCCCGAGAAACCAGTGCACCTCCAACCGGTGGAACATGTCGAACCCATCGAAGACGTCGAGGCGCCGCACGAGGTCCAAGAGCTTCCGATCGAAGCGAAGCCGGCGCCGCCCGCTGTGCAGGAGTCGCGGGTCAATACGAGCAAGAGCTCGCGTCGTCCCTCGGTCGATCCTCGGACTCCGATCGGTCGACAAGAGACGCTCAATCCATTCTGAGAGACGTATGCGCAGCACACTGATCATCTGTGGTTTGCTCTGCGTCTTTCTTGCGGTCTCTCCGCAGGCGGAAGCGGGGCCTGCCGATCGCGGACATGCGAAACAACACTTCGACGACGCCGAACGACAATATCGACTCGGCCGCTTCGAACAAGCGCTCGCGGAATATGCAAAAGCGTATGAGCTGCTGCCGGAGCCGGCGTTTCTATTCAATATCGGCCAGTGCCACCGAAATCTGGGCAACTACGAACGTGCAGTGTTTTTCTATCGTACCTACCTGAGTGAATTGAAGAAGCCGGAGGAGCGCGCGCGGGTGGAAGCGTTGATCGCGGAGCTCGAGGCAAAGCCCAACGCACAGAGACCGGAAGCGACGCGCCTCGAAGATGGGGCGGTCGAGACGCCCGCGCGCGGGGAGACCGCTTCCATGAGCTCGCTGCCGGAAGTGCAGCGCGATTTGGCCGTGCAGCCGGCCGATGCGCGGCTCTCGCAAACCGAAGACGGCGGGATGCCGATCTGGCCGTGGATCGTCGCGGGCGTGGTCCTCGCGATCGCGGGCGGTACGGCGGTCGCCTTCGCGACGGCAAACAGCGGCGAGGACGACCTCGATCGTGGCCTGCTGCTCGACTTTCGCGACCGTTGATCCGAACACGCCATTCGCTGCGCGGTCCGAGCTCCTGAGTTACATCCCGCGCGACATCGGGCCGACTTCGATCGAGACGCTCTGTTCCGTGTCGGCGATCGGCAGCGGGAGCAACACGGCGGGGACCAACGTTTTTACGCAGCTCAGGAACGACTGCGCGTTCGCACCTTCGTTCAACACGCGCACCGTTTGTGCGCCGCGCGTTTCGCTGAAGACGAGCCGCATCGACACCGATGCGTCGATCCCGGCGCGGTGAAAACATCCTACGAGCTCCGATTCGCGCGAGAGGATGAGACGTTCGATCTGCGCCTGATCCGCTTCGGCGGAGTCGATCTCGATACCTTGCACTTCCACGCCGGGTACGACGCGCATCGCTTCCACCGAACGCATCGGCGGTGCGCCCGCGAACCAACCGATCTTGATGTACGCGGTGGTCACCGCCAAGAGGAGCACCAGCAACGCCAGCGACGCGGCCACCAGCGGCGGCTTCTTTTTCCGGTGGTCGAGGACCGGCGAGCTTGCGGGTGTGGATTCAGCGGTGTGTTCCAGGATCGCGGTCTCCATCTCCAGCGCGCTCGCCGGCGGTCGTGTCTTCAGACGTGTCGCCAAGCCACCTGTCCGATCGGACAGGAGCGCGGAACAGAGCTCCCCGAGCGAATAGAGATCGGCGCGCACGTGATGTTCACCCGGGCTTTCGGGCGCGACGAGGTTGGCGATGCCGGTGTCGAGCACTTTGACGAAGTCGTGGTCCCCGTCTTGTTCGACGAGCATGACGTTCGCAGCGCGCAGATCGCCGTGCGCAATCCCGACTTGATGAGCCGCACCGACCGCACGGCAGATCTGTCGGGCGATCCGCACTGCACGCTCTTGCGGGATCCCGAGCGTCATCTCCGCTTCCAAGGAGCGACCCGCCAGGCTCTCCATGACGATGAACGACAGACCTTGATCGACGTCGCCGAAGTCGACCACCGACACGAGGTGCGGGTGCGCGAGCATCGCCACCGCTTGGGCGTCGAGCTCGAAACGTTCGCGCGAAGCTTCGTCACGCGCCGCGAACACCGGCAGCACTTTGATCGCGCGAGGCTCGCGGGCGGCGATCGTCTCAGAGGCGTACACCGCGCCGACGCTGCCGCGGCCGATCAACGAGATGATCTCGTATTTGCCTCCGAGCCGAGCTCCCCGTGCGAGGAAGGTGAAGGCTGTGCTCCAACCCGCTCGGCCGGACACCTGCCCTCCCCCATCGTCTTGCGCGCTCGTCTCAGCGATCTGCTGCTGCGAATCCTGCCCGTCGCGTTCCTGCATTCGCGCTCGGCAGCTACGCAAGGAAAGGACCTGTGGAACCCGTTGGGGAATCATGCCCCACGGCTGTACCTGCTCGGCGGTGAACGGCCGCGAGGACAGCAAAGTTACATGGAGTGTTTTCGCGCGCCGCTCATTTTGAGCCGCGACGCGGGAGCGACCTTCGGCGCTCAACACAAAGGACTCACTTCTTGCCGCGTGCCTCCGGTGAGCCCGGATCGAGCCAATAGACGATGTCCGTCACCGCGATCTGCACTCCGCGGCTTGCGCCGTCTGCGCGCACTTGGCTGCGTTTTTCCAGCGCGTCGCGCACCTGGAGCGCGAGCGCCTTCTTGTCGGTCGCGGCCCGTTCGCCTTGCACGATCCCCGCGCCGCCGAGTGACGCCAAGAAGTCGTGCACGATCTTCTGCGCCGGCGCCGATGAGCCTGCGCGATCGAGCGCCTTCGCGATGTGTTCATGCGACAACCCGTGATCACTGTGCATCCGCGCCGCGATCGCCGAGTTCAAATGGATCCGCACCACGCCTTCGACCGCCGCAGTGTTGGCCAGCGCCTTTTCGTACAAGACCAGCGCAGCATCGATCTCGCTTCGCATCAGCTCGACGTTCGCCAAGTTGTTCGTCAGCGCAGGCGTCTTCGAGAATCGCAACACGCCGGTAGTCAACACTTCGCGCGCACGTTCCACCCGCCCGTGCATGGCGAGCAGCGTGGCGTGATTCGCGAGCTGCGCGGCGTCGAGCTTGTCGATCGCCACGCTCGACAACGCATGATCGATCTCGCTCTTTCGAGCTTTGACCAAACGCGCGATCTCTTTCTCCACACCGGCAAACGACGTGTTGTAGGCGAGCGATCCCTTCCCCGCGAAGCTCGACGCCGGATAACGCTCCCACGCCTCGCGCACGTCGACGATGGAGAGCTCGAGCCCCTCCTTCTTGGAGCGCGCCACCAGCTTCGCGCCGTCGGCCCACGCATCGTCGAAGTTGTCGCCGGCGCGCGTCGTCTCGATCGGCAAATACACCCTACCGCGGTGGATCAACACGCGATCCGGATCCAAGCTGATCTTGGTGCGCGCTTGCTCCGGAAGCTCGGTGTCGATGCCCGCGAGGACATGTCCCGGTGTAAGAATGAAGATGGCCCGTGCACCCGACGCCTCCACGAGGGCAGCGTAGAGCGTGGTGAGATCCTCACAATCTCCACGGCGCCGAGCCAACGTTTCGAATGGGAGCTGCACGTCGTCGATCTCCTCGCTCCTGCCCGGATGGACAGCATCTTTCTGATAGTCGACGCCCGACAACGCATGAAACAAGGCGACCGCCCGCGCGATCGGCTCACCTTGTTGCGCGGCCGGAATCGAAGCGAGCGCTGCATCCGCGAGCGCACGGAGCTGCGGCTCACTCTTGGTGGTCACGAACGCGGCGACCGCATCCGGCGTGCGCCAATCGAGCGCATACCGCGGGAGCACCGCGATCGATGTGTTACGGCGCAAACGTTCGCGGCGTCCCGCGAGCTCGTAGGCGATCTCCACCACCAGCTCCGCGGACGCAGCCGGCTTCGGTTCCCCGTCCACGGCCAGCGGCACGACCATCTCCACTTTCGCGCCCGGCGCAATATCCGGGAGCTCGCGCACGAGCGCCTCTTTGCTCACGCCGGCCAGGGACACGCGGATGGTCCCTCTTTTTGCGGGCGAAGCGGAACGATTTTGCACCACCACGCGGCCGATCCCACGCTGCCGATAATATTCGCCGAGCACCGGAAACAGATCCGGATCGACGATCATCTTCTCCACCGCCAGCGATTCTGATGCACGCGCGGTACCCACTGTCCTTTTGGCCACCAGCGCCGCGGGGAGCTTTTCGAGCAAATTTTTGGCGACGCCCCCGGTGCAGCTCATCAGCTGATCTTTGGGACAGGTCGCTCGATCACGCACGTAAAGCTCGAGGCCCGGACGTGTCGAACGCAGCTCCACGTCGAGGTCGAGGAACCTTCCGCGATCGAAGTATTCACCGCGCAAGAAGATCGCGTCTCGCTCGAGCATTCCGAGCTTCGCGAGCTGCTTCTCCTGTTGTTTCGTGTTGTCGCCGAGATCGACCGCCTTCTCCTCGAGCGCCGACAGATAACCCGCGTCGAGCAAGGCGCGACCGACGAACGTCGACAGCTGTGCGCCCGTCTTTCCGCGGCCTCCCGAAAATTGCCCAAAAACCACGGGAATCCGCACCGCACGCTCCGCCGAATATCGCGCTTGAACGGCGCGATCCGAGAAACCGGTGACGATCAGCCCCGCTTCCGCCGACTGATCGATCGCATCGGCGAGCGCTTGGCCCGAAGGCGCGGTCGCATCGAGCAACATCGACACCTTGGTGAGCGCTGGCGTCGCGCTCACGACCTTCGCCGTCTTCGCACCGGGCATGTCGAGCAGCGCAAAACGCAGGCGCTCTGCGCCGGCGAGCGGTAGATCGGTGACGAAGATCTCCACGCGGCGCGAACGATGATGTGTCCCCGAGAGCAGGTGCTCCGCGAGCACTTTGCCCGCGTTTTGCAGCGCCAATTGGCTGGCGCGCACCGCGTTCGTCTCCATGCCGATCCCGCGCAAGACGACGGAGTCGAGCACTTCACCGGTATCGACGGCGATCAACTTCGCTTCTACGGTCGCTTGATAACGCGCGACTTTCAGCTGATCCGACAACAACGCGCCCGCTTCGTCGCGATGCGCGCGCACCACCGCGGCGATGATCAGATCTGCGTCGTGCGCGGTGATCGACTCGGGAATATTGCCCCCGACGAGCTCCTTGGCGCTCAAGCTGGCGCGCGCTTTTCGGCTCTGCGCTTCGTCGACGAAAACCGCGCCTTTCTTGAGCATCGCGCGAATCAGCTCATTCTCCGCGAGCGAGCCCGCATCCGCGGCATCGCTCGAGGAGTCGAAGAGCGCGATATACCGCGCACCGTCGTCCGCTTCCGCGCGCGCCGCAAACAAAACCAAACCCAAGATGATCACACTTCTGAGCTTCATCACGCCCCACCCGCTCTCGATCCCACAACCACCGAAACGACATGTACCGCTTCATTGCGCGGCAGCGGAAGGATCATGTTCAAGTCCCGTACACATGCCAAAAAATATTCCGCGCCGGGTGTCCGGCCGGACACGTGGACCGTCTGTGTCCCGGCGGAAGCAAGGAAACGAAGCTGCACTGCCGCGCCCTTGATGTGTTTGTTGAAACAGCGAACCAGATCTTTTTCCCGCGCCGCGATCGCCGCTTCGATCTGCGCAGAATCCGCGGAGCTCGAAGAGATGTCGATCGAGTGCACCTTCACCGGGCTGGTGCGCGCTTTTTCTTCGGCCGGCCGGACGTCGACCTGCGCAACCTCGACCGGCGCAACCTCGACCGGCTGTTGCGCGACGACTTTGGGAGCGACGACATCGGCCGGCGTCATCTCCACCTGATCTTCCGGCCAGGACGAGGTCAGCGAAAAGCCGATCACCACGAGCGCCGCACCCGTCGCAAAAAACAGGGCACGGTGCGGCCGAAGCGCAGCCCGGGGCCGCGGAGGGGCGAGGGTCTCAGGTTCGGTCCGCTCCGGTTCCACAGGCGCGGGAACAGGCGGCAAGACTTCGGTCCGCGGCAGGGACGGCGCCCGTTCGGTCGAGGATGTGGACGCCCAAAGATCGAGCGCGGCTTCCATCTCTTCGGCGCTGTGAAAACGATCCTCGGGGCGTTTCTCGAGCGCCTTGCGGATGATCTCCTCGAGCACACTGTCGATCGTCAGATCGGCGCGAATCTCGGCGAACGACGGTGGCCGCTCGTGCAGATGTTTGTAGAGCAGCGGTGCGTAGCTCGGATCGATGAAAGGTGGCCTTCCAGACAGGAGCTCGTAAGCGATACACCCCAGCGCATAGATGTCCGCGCGGTGATCGAGCTTGGCATCAGGACCGAGCGCTTGTTCGGGCGCCATGTAGCGCGGGGTGCCGATCGTGCCGGCGGTGGTGATGGGAACGTCGGCGTTCGGCGCGGTGAGCTTGGCGATACCGAAGTCGAAGAGCTTCACGAAGTCGACTTCGCCGTCGAGCTCGATGAGGTGGATGTTCGCCGGCTTGAGATCGCGGTGGACGATGCCTTCGCGGTGTGCGGCGCGGAGCGCTTGGCAAATTTGTCGAACGATGCGGACGGCGCGGTGCGGATCGAAGGCGCCGCCGAGCTCACTCGACAAGGAGCGACCGCGCAGACGTTCCATGACGAGAAAGCTGAGCCCGTTGTCGAGCTCTCCGAAGTCGTGAACGGTGACGACGTGCGGATGATCGAGTCGCATGATCAGGCGAGCTTCGCGTTCGAAGCGTGCGCGCGCCTGTTCGTCGGACGCGGCGCTCTTCGGCAACACTTTGATGGCCACAACGCGACGAAACGGGAGCTGTTCGGCTTCATAAACCGCGCCCATGCCGCCGCGGCCGAGCATCTGGGTGATCTCGTATTTGCCGGCGAGGACCGAGCCGCGCGTCAGATAGGTGTACGAAGCGCTCGGTTCGGGAGCGTCGCCTGCTTCCTCCCACGGATCGTTGTGGGCGCCTTCGCCATGGTCGATCGCAGTCTTCACGTCGTTTCCCATCGCGGCTCGCAAGGAGAGTACCGCAGTCCGAGGGCTGAGAATTAAGGCGTGAAGAGCGCACGCTCGCGGGGGAGGGAGGGGGATAGGATCTTCGACGTTACAGTCCGTGCGCTCTTCACGAGCGGACACAAAAGCAAACGTCGGGCCAAGCATCATTTCGCGAGAGATCTTCGAGGATCGGCGCGCTGTCCGGCCGGACACTTCCGGTTTTCGGAAACGTCCGGTTAACCGGACGCGATCAGCGCCCCCTGTTGAGCGGTGCGGAGCAGCCTGTACTCAAGGACAGGTCGGTTCTCGTGGCACAAATTGGCGCAGTCGACCTCGTGTGTCTTCGACCTTGCGCGTTCTTCGAAGTCTGAAGCATTTTCGACCGTGTGAAGCTCGCCCTGCTCTTCCTCCCGATCATCGTCTTCGCGCCGTCCTGCGGTCACACGCCGTGCGACACCGACGCCGACTGCGAAGCAGGCTTCGTCTGCAACGCGCAGGCATGCACCAAGACCGGGAACACGCAGGAGCGGCCCGAAGACTGCGGTGATCGCTGCACTATCGGCGCGGATCGCTGCGAATTTCATCCGCTCGACAGCGCCTTTCAGCGTTGCGACGTCGTCGACGGCTGCTCGAAATGGACGTTGGTCGAGCAATGCGGCACGGCCGGCGTCTGCCGCAACGACGACGGCTGCGTAGCCTACCTTGGGGAAGGCGCGAGCTGCGGAGACGACGCGCGCTGCGGTCTCGAGCTCCGCTGCGAATCGCTGGCTTTCGCGGGCGGCGCGGACTCGGCGACGTGTCTGCGCAGCTGCGCAGGAGGCGACTGTCTCGCCGATCAAACGTGCGTAAACAACGTCTGTATCCCGAGCATCCTCTGTGAAGCCTGTACTCCTGGACAGGATAACTGTGCAGACACGAAATCTCCCGAGCGATGTGAATTCGTCGACGAGGGCTGTAGCCGCTGGGTCTCGCTCGGGATGTGCACCGGCACGAACGTCTGTGAAGCCGCGGAGTGTGTCGGTACGGTCGTCATCGGCGACGCGTGCACCGCGGAGAACAACTGCGTGCGCGACGCGGTCTGCCTCAGCGATACCTCAGTTTGCGACGCGGTCTGCAGGGCGAGCGCGCAATGCACGGGCGGGGAACGCTGTCGATTGACCGCGGCCTCGCAGGGCAAAGGCATCTGCAAGCAGAGCGCGGGTCCCACGGTGGAGACGACCTGTACGATCGGCCTGGGTCGCCTCGAGGTGAGCGGCGACTGGGACTCGGTCGGCTCGAACCCGTCGTCGTTCGCGCCCGATCCTTATGTGCAGATCGATGGAGGAGAATTCAACTTCGTCACCGGCGAGGCGGCCGACTCGCGAAGTGTCGAGCTCAATCAGACCACGCCGGAGCTCTCACTCGAATCACTCTACTTCTCGACATTGACAGTTTGGGATAGCGACAGTCCGTTCTCACCACCGGACCCGATCGCGAGCTGGCGCTTGATCGATCACTTCCCGTGGGAAGGCTCGACGCGTATGCACACCCTCTCGCTCTCGGCAGGCGGCGCCGCGCTCTCGCTGGCGATCAACTGCGTGGATCGCTGAGCGCCGGCCGCCGCAGCCAACGCGTGGCTCACGCGATCTTCCCATCCTCGATGCGCACCGCCGCCCGCGTCACCTTCGCGGCGAAGGTATCGTCATGCGTCACCAACACCACACATCCCGGATACGCCGCGAGCGCGTCCTCCAAACGTTCCACGCTCGGCAGGTCCAAGTGATTGGTCGGCTCATCGAGCACCAGGGCCCAAACGTGCCGCGCCAGCGCCTCCGCGAGCAGCAACTTTCTCGTCTCCCCGGGCGAAAAACGCGCGCGATCGCCGCGCACGATACGTTCGGGATCGCTCCCCAGCGCCGCGAAGATGGAGAGAATCCGCCCGCGCGCTTCCGAATCCGCCTCGCCCAAACGATCCGTCAACGCGGCGACCTGCTCCGGGTCGAGCTCCTGCGGCAAATAGAGGATGCGCTCCGGGTGCGCGTGCGAAGCCACCAACGCTTCGAGCAAGGTCGTCTTTCCGGCGCCATTCGCACCTTCAATGCGCACGCGATCTTCGCGTCCGATCGTCAGTCTCAGCGATCGCAGTACCACGTGCTCGGCCGCGCGCAGCTCTTCGTGATCGAGGTGAAAGAGAACCGGCTTCGGCGCTCTTTGATAGGTCGCGAAGACACTTCCGCCGAGCGTGGGATCGCGCTCGATCTTGGGCACTGAAGAACGCGCCCGCTCCACTTCACCCCGCGCCGTGCCCACGCCGCGGCCCGCGCGATCCTCGGCCCACATCGCTTTGGTGGTCGCGAGGATCGAGCGCGCGTCGGCATCATTTCGGTTTCGCATCCGCCCGCGCGTGCTGATCGAGCGCGCCGCTGAAGCCTGCGTGCGTCGCGCGGCATCGAGCTGCGCTTCGGCGCGCCGCACCCGATTTCGCGCCGCCGAGCACCGCTCCTCTTCCGAGGCCCGCTCACGCAACCAATGATCTCGGGCGTCGCTGTAACAGCCCGGGTACAGCGTGACCTTCTTGTCGTGAATGCGCAGCGTCGCACGCGTGAGCTCATCGAGCACCGCGCGATCATGCGAGACCACGACGCCCGTTCCGGAGAATCGTCGCAAGACCTCGAGCAAGCTCCGGCGAGCGCCGGCGTCGAGGTGATTTGTCGGTTCGTCGAGCAACAAGATGTCGGGCTCGCGGGCGAGCGCAGCCGCGACCTGCCAGCGTTTTCTTTCGCCCGGCGAAAGGGTCGGCCAACGTTCGAGCTGATGCGGATCGAGCGCCAGCCGTCCCCGCAGCTCGAACGCGAGACCATCGTCGCGGGCGGCGAGCAGATCGACGTCCGCGCCGCGTTCCTCCACGCGCTGCGGACAAAAAGCGATCGTCGCGTCGCGCGGCTTGAGCGCGATATTTCCCTCGTGTGGATTCAGCTCACCGGCGAGCACCGCCAGCAAGGTCGTTTTTCCCGCGCCATTGGCGCCGACGAGCCCGTACAGGCCCCGGTTGAGTGTGAATGAAACATCTTCGAGCACTGGAACGGCCGCTGACCAAGCGACGCCGATCCCGTGCGATTGCAGCACGGCCATAAATTCTCCCTCTCGAGACGCGATCGAAATCGCGGCGCCCTGACGATCATCGATGAGGTGATGGAGAAGTTAGGCCACGATACGCACCGCGGTGAGCCGTGCAAACCCAGACTATTCATCCCGAGGCTTCCGGGCAAGCTCGATGTCACGATACCTTCAGCCGGAGTCTCAACATGAAAACAGCAGTACTGATCGCCACGATTGTGTTATCGCTCGCCATGATGACCGAGACGGAAGCACATGCGCAGAAGCCAACCACCGGTTACGCGCCGGTGAACGGCCTCAAGATGTACTATGAGATTCACGGCCGCGGCGAACCTATAGTCTTACTCCACGGCTCGTTCATGACGATCTCGAACAATTGGCCGGATTGGATCGGCGAATTGTCGAAGACACGTAAAGTCATCCCTGTCGAAATGCAGGGTCACGGACGCACTGCCGACATCCAACGCGACTTCAGTTACGAAAACCTCGCGAGCGACATCGCTGCGCTGCTCGATCACCTCAAGATCAAGCAGGCCGATGTGCTCGGTTACAGTATGGGCGCCGCCGTGGCGATGCAGCTCGCGATCCGCCATCCGGAGAGAGTGCGCAAAGTCGTCAGCGTTTCCGGCGTTTTCCGCCACGACGGCTGGGTCAAGGAAGCGCTCGACGCGTTCCCGACGATCACCGCCGATGCCTTCAAAGGCTCACCGATCGAGAGCGACTACAAGAAGCTCAGTCCGACGCCGAACGACTTCCCGAATTTCATCAAACGCGCCATCGCCATGGATTGGAAGCCCTACGATTTCGGAGCCGACAAGCTCAAGGCCACCAAGGCGCCGTTTTTGTTCATTCACGGCGATGCCGACGGTGTGCGTCTGGATCATATCGCCGAAATGTTCCGTCTCAAGGGTGATGAGATTTTCGGCGATATGCGGCCGCGCTCCGAGTCGAGGTTGGCCGTTCTACCGAATACGACGCATGGCGCGTTGAGAGATAAAGGCAGCGTCATCATTCCCATGGTGAATGATTTCCTCGACGCCCAACCGTCGAAAAAATAGTCGCGGCTCAGCGATCGTCGCGCAGGTGGCGCACGCGTTTGGCGCGCCTTCGCGTCGCGTCGCTGTACGTGATGTCCGAGTAGCCGGGTGAAGTCGGGTCTGTCGTCGCCGAGTCCCAAGGGAAGGTGAGGCGCGGCGTTTCCAGGCCGAGCAGCGCGCCGGTGCTGACTTGTGTCGCGTCCAGCCAGCGGAATTGGACAGAGCCGTCTTCCATCGTCAGCTTGATGCCGATCAAGGCTTCGGCGTCACCGGCGGTCGGCGCACCACTGTCGTCGTCGATGCCCAACGCGAACGGCTGTTGGATCAAAAAATCACCCGCGGGCGGATTGTTCACTGTCACGATCGGTCCACCGTCGATTTGCTGCTCGTAGTTGTTCGGATGATTGTTGTTAGTCGTTTGGTAGACTTCGATCGACGCCACACCTTCCGGCAACACGACTGCAAATTGATCGGGAAGCTGTCGCTCTGGATAACGATACATCTCCGCGGGTGTCTCGATCGAGCCGTGCTCGCGGATATCCGTGCTCATGCGCAGGAGCTGATAGTCGCTGAGATGCAGTGTGTTGCCGACCATCAAGTTCTGCTCGACGGAATGCGCGCGCAAGGATTTTGGGACGTCGGCCAATTCCGGATCGCTGGTGATCGGTTCGTTGACGGTGTTCAGCGCATAGTTGTCCGGCAAATTGAAATAGCGATGTCCCCATTCGTGAATCAAACCTTCGTCGAGGTCGGTGCGCGCCAGACCTTGGTGAAGCTGCGTGGCGTCATTATTCGCCATGGCCGTCCCGCTCCAAGCGGCATAGTCGGTGCGCAACGTGAACACGCCATAAGAGTCGTCGGGCTCGGAGTGGTTCTCGTTGCCGCTGGGGTCGTTTTCGAGGACCACCACGCGCCGCAATTCGAAGTCACCGATCGGTGGATACTTCGCCGGATCGAGCCCGTATTGGGTCGTGAGCTCGGCGAGGCGCTCATTTCCGTCGTCGATCATCTCGTTGGTCGCGTCGACGTGCCGCTGTACGTAGTTCTCGAAGGTGTCCGACTCATAGCCACCCGCGAGGATGTCGGCCGTGGTGGCGGTCGCCGGGAGGTTCAACGCAGCGATCGCGCCGTCGCGACCGATATACTGGCCATTCGCCGGATTGAAGAAGTGTTGATTTCCGAAATCGTTATACACTTCTTCGGTGACATAGAGTGTTCCGTAGACATGTGACGGATCCGTCGGCGTGCGACCGGCGGCGTAGTCCGCGTTCCAAGTGTCGATCTGCGCATTGAGCTCTGCGGCAGAGAGGGGATCATCGGCACCGACCACTTCGAAGGACGGCTCTTGCGCTCGCAACGGCGCCGCGGGCGCCAGCGTTTCGACCGACGCACGAAACGACGCATAGTCCCCCGCGTGCAGCGGCCGATTCAGATCGCGCATCCTGCCTTCGACGTCGCGCGTGACTCCTGAGGTCGCCGGTTTGCCTCCGCGGCGCACCACCAGCACTTCGTCGTTGGTGGACACGAAGGTCGCCGTCGGCTGCGTCTCGTTCTGCGCCGCTGGGCGGGCAGCGGCGGGCTTGGGTTCGCCAAGCCGTGGATCCGGGCGAGAGGTTCGGCGGTCGTCGATCGCGAGGCCCATTACGAGAGCGTGTAATCTCGGCCGGCGATCGGACCATTACAGAACGCTTACCCGCTCGATCGTGACACCACCGGTTTTCGTGATCTCGAGACGTGCCCCATCTTTTCGGGGCAGAACAACCCTCTTTCCACTGCAAAATCCCGAATCGCGATTCGCTCGATGCGGGCCCACGCTTGCTCATATGGCCAGATGTGAGGTCTTTTATGAAAAGTAATATTGTTCGATTGAGTCTAACTGCAGGCTTCGTGAGCTTTGCGCTGTTCGCCTGCGCCCACGAACGAAACGTGACACCCGAGCAGATCGCCGCTTCCCAATCCCCGCTCCGTGCCGCGGAAGAAGCCGGCGCCGCGAAAATTCCGGCCGCCGCGCTCTACCTGAAGCTGGCGAAAGACGAAATCAAGATGGCCGACGAAATGGGCGAAAAAGGTGACGAGCGCGAAGCGATGATGCGCGCCCGAGCCGCGGCCGATGCGGAGCTGGCCCTCGCGCTGGCTCAGGACAAGACTATGGCAGATCAAGCGACGACCGCGCTGGAACAGGTCAAAACCGACGCAAAGACGAACTAAACATCCTTCGTCTCTCGAATTTGACCTGGAGGTCACATGAATAATTCACACTTTACGATGATGGCGATGGTGTTTCTCGGAACAACACTCTTCGCGTGCGCAACCACCGCTCCGCAGGAGCTCGTGTCCGCACGAGATGCCTATCGACGAGCCGCCGCCGGTCCGGCCGTCAAGCTCGCTCCCGCGCCGCTGGACGACGCGAAGAAAGCGCTGATGCGCGCGGAAAAAGAATTTGCCGACGAGCCGAGCTCACAGAAGACGCGCGACCTCGCCTATATCGCTGAGCGCCATGCGCAGATCGCCGAAGCGAAAGCCTCGATCCAAAACTCCGAGCAGCAAAAAGCACACGCGCAGACGTTGTCCACGAATGCGCTCAAAGACAACTTGAGCAAAACGAAAGACCAGCTCGCGGCCGCAAAAGAACAGGGCCAGGCGACCGAACAAAAGCTCGCAGTCACTGAAGAGAAGAATCTGAGCACCACCGCAGCTCTCGAAGACGAGAAACGTGCGCGGCTGGCCGCTGAAGAAGATGCACGCAATGCGCAGGCTGCGCTGGAGAAGATCGCCACCGTGCGCCAAGAGGAACGTGGGTTGATCATCTCGTTGTCCGGTGGAGTGTTGTTCGCCTCGGGACAGTCGACGTTGATCTCGAACGCTCCGGCCACGCTGGACCGGGTTGCTGAAGCACTGAAGAAAGGCAAACCGTCACAGTCGATCACCATCGAAGGCCACACCGATTCGCAGGGCTCGGATGCGACGAATCAGGCGCTCTCCATGCGCCGCGCCCAAGCGGTTCGCGAATACCTCATCTCGCGCGGACTAACGGCGAACATTCAAGCCGTCGGAATGGGTGAGAGCCGAGCGATCGCCGACAACACGACCGCCGAAGGTCGCGCGAACAATCGACGTGTCGAGATCATCGTCTCGCCGAATCGCGTCGAGTCTTCGTCACTGCAATAGCCAACACAGCGCGTGCGCATCTCTCCGAGGCCTTCGAGCCAACTGAACAGAATGTGCGCTTCGGAGAGATGTAGCGCGGGAGGAGCGCGCACGAGGGACTGTTGAGCGCTTTCATTCGGCGTATCCTACCCACGTCCGACGCAAAGAGACGGAGCACGTCGAGCTGTTACAACTCGTAACAACTCACGACCGCACGGCGAGATCGGGACCGCTACCGTCGGCGTATGAAAATCGTCATTGGCTTGGCCGCGGTGGTCCCCATTCTCGGGATCGCCACCGTCCAGCTCAGCCCAAACAAGAACACACCACAAAAGCTCGAACACATCTCTGCAAGTGATGCTCGCGCGATCACGGGAGGCGTCGCGGCCGACATCACGTATCCCGCTGCAAACAACACCGCTCAAACCTACGACAACCTGCGCTTCGCCGCCGACATCACCTCAGCCTTCATCGGCGAGCCCACCTACGTTTCGATTTGGGCGGACAGCACCAAAGTCGGATCGGAGACGATGAATTTCAACGCCATCACTCCGCAAGAGCTCGATCGCCGCACCATGTGGCCGTTCCCCGGAAACCGCGACGCACAGTTCAAATATTACGCCGAAGGGCAATATTTCGAGGCCGACGGCGACAGCACGCGCCTCGACCAACGACTGCACTCCAGCGTGAAGTTGCGGGCGATCCATTTCTGGAACGTGCGACAAGGCGCTTCGAATCCATCCGTGTCCTCGGGCTTCCATGCGGCACGCGTCGACGCGAGCGACCCTTCGCGCACCGCAACCTCTCCCAATATCGACGGCGTCTTTGGACAGTGCGGGGGCAACGACAAAACACAGTTTCGTGGCGACGGCACGACCAACTACACACCGACCTATGATCCGCCCGGCGCATACAATTGTTCGGATCTCGGCGCGATCGTCACCAACCTCTGCAGTGTCCCTCAGATCTGCGGCAGTGCGAACTATGCAAGTTGCCCGCAGCTCTTGTCCTGCCTGAACGACCTCGCCGGTGCGGCGATCGCGCGTGATTCGACGACCGGCTACATCGCCGCGCACGTCTTCAACGTCGAGAGCACGTTGTGCGGGGAGCTCGGACGCAGCTTCGGCATCAGCGCGGGTGGCGTCTCGCGCAGCATCGCGATCATGCATGCCGGACTCGGCAGCGACGCGGCCGGATACACAAAGACGCTCGCGCACGAGCTGACTCACGACGTCCTCGGCCACTGCCAAGAAAACGATGGCTGTTCGGCCGCGGACTGCGTCTCCGGCGATTCATCCGAGAACCTGATGTGTTCGAACGGACCGGGACGAGATCTCACTACGGATCAATGTAACGACATCAAAACCTTCCGTTGGACGGATCGTAACTAAGGAGTATGTCATGGCGATCGAAGTCTTATTCTTGATGTTGGCCGCGAGCGCACCGAGCTCCGTTGAAACGTGGCTCGAGAGCTTGCCGGCCTGCCACCACCAGATCTCGAAACACGAGGTTCATGAGGAAAATCGTCCACCGGTGTCCGAGATCATCGCTGCGCTGGAGAATAACGAGCTGAAAGCGATGCAAGCTTTGCGGGCGATTGAGCAATTGTCGTCGCAACACGTAAATGACAGCGAAGCGAAAACCGTCGTCGCTGCATTACGCCGTCTCGCCGAAAGCCCGAAGACGATCAATGTTCGTTTCGACTTCGGCGGCGAGGTCGAGGCCAAAGACGCAGCGGACTATGAAGTATGGTTCGCGCGGAGGCTCCAGAAAGCCGCGGCCGATACGCTCTTCACCCATCCGCGCGCACTGACCTCGGGCGTGCTCTCCAAATGGGCAAAAGGGAAAAATGAAGTGCTTGCGCTCTCCGCGGAACATGCACTCACGAGAGGAGCTCGAAAGTGAACAAGATAGGACTGCTCCTGGTGCTCGCCCTCGCAGCGTGCAAAAGCGTAGAGTCCGATGACGCGCGTTGTACCTCGTTGATGACCACGACACGTGTGCAGTACGTGGGCCACGCGTTCGGACGAGGTGAAATCACGCTGCGCCGTTCTGAGCGGGTTCCCGGTCAGATCGAAGGCAACATGGCGTTGTACGGAGAACGAGCCGAGGACCCGCCGATGATGCTGGCGGCTTCGGGCGAATGTCACGATGGTGTCGCACGCCTCCGTCTGGCCGGCGCGCATCATCCCGAGTCTGACTTACGCATCCTGGGCGGACGATTCGTGATGATCGAGGACCAGGAGCTCCTCGGACACCGCTTCGGTATGTGGCGGGCGGAGGTGCAGTCGAAGTCGGAGGAGAAGCCGCGCGAGCTGCACGGCTACTTCCGCGAGCGTCGAGATGAAGAAGGAGCGGTGGCGAAACAATGAACCGTTCGGTGGTGACGTTTTGGGCCGGCGTCTCGATTACGGCAATCGCCCTGCGCGCCACCGCAGTCGGTGAAACGGCGCTCGCACTTCCGCTCGCTTTGATTCCGGTTTTGATCGTTCTTTTCGAGCGCAAAGCTCGAGATTGGGCGGTCGCCGGCGGCGCGATCGGTTTGGTGTATGTCGCCGCGATTCTCGTGGCCCTCGCAAAGTGGGGGCTCGCAGTGATGTTCGGATTGTGGCTCGCGATCGCGCTCGCTTTCGCCGTGTTTTTCGGCGGCGTGGGAGCGGTCGCGAGCCGCGCTTCCGACCACCTGCGGCCCTGGGCGATCGCCGGTGCCTGGTGCGCGTCGATCGCCGCGATCGACTATCTCGCATATACACCGGTCTATCTGAGCGCCCCGATCGCGCCTCACTCTGCAATCGCTCGCGCGTCGTTTGCCTTGGTGGGGGCACCGGCGGTCGAAGGATTGATCGTGCTCGCCGCCGCCAGTATTGCGGGTGTGGTCGTTACGCGAAAGAAGTCGATAATCCTTGGTCTCCTGCCTTCGTTCGCGGTCTTGATGCTCGCGCTGGACTACACACCTCCCGCACGCGCCGGCGAGGCGGTTTTGCATACTGTGCAACCGAGCTTTTCTTCGACTGACTATCTCGCCCGCGGATGGTCGCTCGAAGCTCGACATCATCTGACGTCGACGATCGAAGAGCTCACTGAAGGCGCAGTCCGGCGTGAGCCGGGTACGATCTTGTGGCCCGAAAACGGCACCGGGCTCGCCGATGCGCAGCTCGCGTCCCGCCGTGCTCGTTTGCAGGCAGTCCTCGGCGAAACGCACGACTTGGTGGTCACCGGGCTTGGCTACGAGGACGGCCGGCGTTATGTCACAGCGGTTCATCTCGATCGACGCGGCGTTCGCAACGTCGCGACCAAGGCGAAGTTGGTGCCGCTCGCAGAGTCGCAGATCAGCGCGGGTGCTGCGCGCGTTTTCCAGGCGATCGCCGGGCGTGTCGGGATCGCCGTCTGCTTCGATGTGTTGTTCCGCGATCATCTCGCCCGCCTCGTCGAAGAAGGCGCAGATGTCCTCGCGGTCACCAGCGACAATGCCTCATTCGGCGTCTCGCTCATCTCCTCTTGGCACGAAGGTTACGCGGTGATGCGCGCAGCCGAAGTGGAACGTAGTGTCCTGTTCGGAATCAACCGTGGTCCCGCAATCACCTTCGACGCCACCACGAACACCGTCGAACGTGTCACCCCCGCCGGCGCTCGCACGGTCGGGACTGTACATCTTGGCCGCACCAACGCATCCGGTCGAAGCACGTTTCATCTCGCGGCAGTCATCACTTTCGCTTTGATTGCTCTGATGACGACGACCGCATCAACACGCGCAAAGACACCCTCACTCTCTACGCGAGCGTTCGCGCCGATCGCAGCCTGTGCAGTCATGGGTATTGTGCTCGAGCTCGGACAAGTTGCGTTATTTCGCGAGATGACCCCGCGAACAGTGATGAGTGATGTTGCCGCACGCCGGGGTGCGCACCTCGGAATCGACGCGATCGCTCCGCAATTTCGTCAATCGCATCCGAAGAGCTGCGGGCTGGCCGCGCTCGCCTACGTGATGACCACGCTCGGCGATCAAGTGTTCGAGGAGTCGTTGCGCGGCGTCGAGCTCGGTCTCGAGGGCAGCAATCTCGCGCAGCTCGAAGCTGCGGCCCGGCGGCGCGGATTCGACACCTCCGCGGTTCGCGCCGAACACCTGGACGATCTTCCGCTCGGCGGCGGGCGCGCGGCGTTACTCCATCTCGAGCGCGGACACTTCGTCGCGCTCACCGGTACGACGTTCGAGCCCTTCATCTTCGATCCCGCGACCGGTCGAACGGCGCACCTCCACGGCGAGCTCGACGGTTGGTCCGGTCATGCGCTTCTTCTCTCGTTGCCGAGCCTCTCTTCGCTGGTGGTGAACGACGCGCCGGCGTTGACCTCGGTGGAGCTCAATCGGTAACCGATGCCGCGCACACCGAGCAGATGTCGAGGCGCGGAAGGAACGCGCTCGAGCTTGCGCCGCAAGCGATAGACCGCATCGCTGACCATCCGCCAGCAACCGCCGAGCCGCCGCGCCAACACGTCGCGCTCCACGATCGCCCCGTCCGCCTCGAGCAATGCGCGCACGAGCTCGAGCTCGGTCGCGGTCATCGACGCGGTGATCGCTCCCGAACGATCGACGAAGGCCGCGCGGCCGGGATCGACGCCGACCTCGCCAAAGTAGACGGCGGGCCGAGCCGTGGAGCAAAACGCGAGTGTGATGGGGCGATCGGCTTCATCGGCGAGGAGCACATAACCTTCACCGAAAATGGTCACCAATACCCGAGGATCCGCAGGATCGATCTCCAAACGCCGGCGTAAGCGCGCGATCATCACGTCCGGCGCGCGGCTCAACACTTCGGGAGCGTGCCGCCAGACGATCTTGCCGAGCTCATCGCGGCTGATCGTTCGCCCGCGATGTTCCACGAAGTAGCGCAACACTTGGCTCTCGCGCGTCGACAAACGAACGCGGCGGCCATCGAGGTGCCGGACCTCGAAGAAGCGGAGATCGATAGTGCGATCGACAAGAACCAGCTCCATGACCCGCTGGCGTGCAACCGCAAGGCCGCGCACCCCCGCAAGAAACAAAAGAAGCTCCAGCGGTATGCACTGTCCATGGACAGCGTCGTGGGCAGTACATCGGCGACACCGCCTCCGGTGAATAGTCGGCGTTGAGCTCGAACTGCAAAACGCAGGGAGCTCTCGAGAATATGGGAGATCGCTCGCAGCGGCGGTTTGTCGTGACTGGTCTTTAGATCACCCGGGGTGGACCCAAATCGATCGCTGCCAACGTTCTCCAGTGCTCAAGAAGCAGACTTCGAGATCGCTGACCTCGCGCGCCGTCGAGCGAAGGTCTTCTTCTGAGCCGGGAGTCTGCAAGAGCAGCGGCACCGATCGAAGCGCATAGTGGATCGGGACCAGCAGGCGCGCACCGAGAATACGTGCGGCCTCGACGGCCTCGCTGCCGTTCATGACCAACTTGTGTCCCATCAGCCGCGATCCGTCGATCGGAAGCAGAGCGACATCGACAGCGGGACTGCTCGAACGATAACTCCGCAGAGGCTCGAGGTCGCGCGCTTCGCTGCCAAAAAAAACGCGCATACCGCGGTTGGATAAAACATAGTTGTTCGCCTTCAAAGTGGTCACGGTTTGCGCCGCGACGACTTCGAGCTCGAGCTCGCCGGAGATCTTCCTCCGCTCACCCCATTCGAGGACCTCGACGCTCTTGAACCCGGCCGATCTCGCGCTCGCCGCCATAGACTTCGTCGCCACGAACACGGGCGTCGTTTCTTTGAATGGGTAGCCGGCGAGCGACGAAGGCCGCCAGTGATCGAACACCGAGTGGCCACCGAGAATCGCCGACAGCCGTGGAAGCTGCCCGACGCTGAGACCGATCGGCTCCCGGAACCGCATGAACCAGTGCGAGGTGAAGTAGGGGTCGGTGAGGACCGCATCGTCGCCGAGCTCAAGAAGAGCGCAGGCGTTGATCACCCGGGTGATCGCCAGCGAGCTCGGAGCTCTCGCGTCCTGGTCTCGTTCCATCGCTGTTGCTAGAATACGAATAAACCTTCGCATCTTCTATTCGCGTTTCGAGAACGGCCCCGATGAAAAAGAAACCTGTCTTACGATCCCGCAAGCAGCCCAAACAGGCGCGGTCGCGTCAAATGCGCGAAGACATCCTCGCCGCGAGTATTCGCGTTTTGCGCCGCCACGGTGCGCTGCGTTTCACGACGTCGCGGGTCGCCGAGGCGGCGGGGATCAGCGTCGGATCTCTCTATCAATATTTTCCGAATAAACAGGCGCTGATGTTTGCGCTGCATTCGCAGGCGGTCGAGGCCGCCTGGTCCGAAGTACAGGCGATCCTGGCTGCGGAGGACTACACGGCGCGCGAAAAGATTCGGCGGGTGGCCAAGATGTTTTTCATGGCCGAGTCCGAGGAGGCGGCGGAGATGGGCACCGCGTTGCAGGAGACAGAGATCTTTTTCGCCGGCGAGCCGGAGCACCACGCGATGAACGAACGCGTGCTCGAGTTGTTCACGGACTTCGTGCGCAAGATACTTCCCCGAAGAACCTCCGCGGCCCGCGTTCAGTTTGGAGCGCAGGTTTTGGTCACTGTGCTGGAGAGCGTAGGAAAGGGCGTCGCCGCGCAGAAGTTGTCTCCGCATGCGGTCACGTTGTGGTCGGCAACCTGCGCCGACATGGTCGCGGACTTCCTCGGCTTGGACTGAGCGTCAGCACGCGCGTGTGACCTCTGGAGCGCTTCCCGCGGCCTAGCGCGCCGTGCCTTCGATAAGACTTCAGCTTTGCGTTTCCACGTGAGGCCGGCTCGCGGGAGCTTGTCACCCAGGATCCCGGTCAGAAGCTCGCGTCCGTCCGAAAATCGGAAATGTTCGGTTAATCGGACGCGTCCGGTGGATGTTCTCGCGGACATGTCATGCAATCGTCTTGGCCTTCGCGTTGCACCTGCGCGTCGCATGAAACGTATAGTCTTTGGATTCACTCTCTTTTTTCTGGGATGCGGGCTCGATCGGCCGAGCTCCGAGGCGGAGTCGGTCTCCGAGGCTTCGTGGTGCCCGGCTCCCCCTCCGAGCGTTCTTGCGGTACAAATTACGGGCGTGGATCGCACCCAGCTCGGCCCCGGCCAGTTGTTCCATATCTACGGTCACGGCTTCCTCGGACTGCCCAAAGGTACCGAGGGCTGGTTCTACTCTGACAAAAACCAATTCACGGCGCTCGGGCGGATCAAGGTGCATAGTGACACCGATATTGCGGCGATCGTGCCTTCGCATCACCTGGTCGATGGGCCAGGTAAGGTGAGCTTGTTCTATACCGAGTGCGTCGATTGCACCGCGCACGGCGGTGGCCCGAATTCTTGTGCGAGCAGCTGGGTGAACGGTCGAACACATATCCCCGATGTCGAATTCGTATTGCCCGGCTCGCAACCTTTGCCGGTGTCCGATCTGACGGCGGTGGCGGTGTCCGATACGGAAATTCGGCTGAGCTGGCGAGACAACTCCAACAACGAGGATGGATTCGAGCTTTATCAAGGGTCGTCGCCGGCGATGACGACGGACTTGCTCGCCAAGCTCGCTGCCGGCCAAACGAGTGAGATAATTACCGGTCTTTCGCCGCGCACCGACTATTGTTTTGAGGTGCGGGCGTATAACACTTCGGGGTGGGTGCCCGTGTACAGCATGAGCAAGGCTTGTGCGACTACGCTCGAGCCAAGCCTTGATGTGGGATCCATCGACGTCGACAATGTGCCGGGCTTCGACAACACTTTATGTGCAGGCTCCCACAGTTTTGTTCTGCTTCATGCATTTGAAGACACGAACAACGATGGCATTGTGAACGCCCTGGGCAATGACGCGTTGAATATGCCCGCTCCCGCGAACATGGTCATCGACATCTGGAACACACCTGTTTGGAAAATTCGCATCGCGAACCGCTACGCGCCGGGTGCAAATTTACTTCTGTTCGGGAACTTCAGCGGTTGCGGTCCAGGTTTTCCGAGCTTTGTTGCACTCCACATGTTTCGAGATCGAAATGATGTCATTACGCCGCTTCTCTTCACCGCGGGCAACTACGAGGAACGCACGGGTCCTATGAGCGAGTTTACGGGTGTGGTGATGGCCGCCGGGGACCTCGCTCGTCCGATTATCGTCGACCCATCCACGGGACGGCTCATTGGGGATGTCGACGCGTTTCCCTCGTTTCATCTCGAATTGCCGGACCAAAACCTGTCTTTCGACGCGGCAGCCCACGTATTCTTCGATTTCAATCGCGGTGTCGAGGTTACGCGTGAGTAGGTCGCACGTCTTGATACTTTGCCTTTCCGCGATCGTTGCTTGCGGATCGCCGGAGGAGGTCAAGCTCGTCGTTCCGCCGGAGAGCATCTGCGATGTCCGCTTCGCCGCGCCGAGCTCTTGGTGCGGCGGCGACCCTTCGGGCGAGTGGACGTTTCTTTCCAGCTGTCACCGGCCGTTGCTCGAGCATCTTGCTTCGAGCTGCCCTGAAGGATCGTTCGTCATGCAGCCGGGTCGAATGTCAGGACAAATGACATTGAGTCACTCGCAAATCGAGTCCCAGTATAGACACGATGAGGAGATGCGGGTGCAGCTCAGCATCGATGATCGATGTATTGAGGAGATCGGCTGCCCCGTCGGCTATTTGGGCGACCGAATCTATTGGGACGAGATCTCACGTCTCGAGTGCCATGGTCATCTGGATGTTCGCGGTGATGTCGGCTCGGATGGCGGCGGGATCCGGATCGAAGAGAACCGCATTCGTTACGAAAACCTCCGGGAACACGAGGGAGAGTTCTGCGTCGAAGGCGATTATCTCTTCATGAACGCGCTCCTTCCTGAGCACTACCCGGAAGAGGCGCACTATTACATCCTGAAGCGCACTGTACTTTAGGACAGGTTCTAGGTTTTGTCGTGCGACAGCAGCTGCAGCTCGTAGTCGACCTTGCTGGATCCCGCGCTGACCTTCAGCGAGACCTTTGCGTCCTCGGTCGCGACGAAGTTGCAGATCGTGGCGACGCCGGTGCGCTCGCAGTTGAGATCTTCGACGGGTCCGCTGATGTCGAGCGCAGCTTTTTTCGTGGGCAGGAGCTCCACTCGATAGGCTTCGTTCTGGCGCACCACTTGAAGCTCGATACGCATCTCTTCCGGCGCCAACGTGGCTTTCCATCTTTCGATGAGGGTACAGGTCGGGCAGCTCGTAGAACCGGGCCCCATCAGTAAGGGGGCGGCGAGCGCGACGAGGCAGAGGAGTTTTTTCATGCCCTCAGGATAGTCCCGACGTGGATCATTTTGAATCCATGACAAGCGTGTCAGAGATCTCTTCGGCGATGCGTATACCATTGGCGTGCGAGAAAGGTTCGGAAGGCGGATGTCGAATTTTTCGAGCTGAACGCATACGCGGTTCTCGATGAGCGCTGGTTGTTGGCGGAGCTTTCGTGGAGGTTTGGCGCACCGGGGTCGCGGATGACGATCGAGCTGCAAAACGCGACTGAGGCCGAGGTGCGCGCGTTGATCGAAAGCGCGTTCACCGGGGATCGGGCGGCGATGGCGTCGATCGTCGAATGGATCGCGCCGGTGATCCACGTGCGCGTCGCGCGGGCGTTGATGCGCCGGCATTCGCAGGCGAAAGGACGCAACCTTCGCCAGGAGCTCGAGGATTTGGTGCAAGAGGTGTTCGCTTCGCTGTTGTCGAATCAGGGCCGCGGGCTGCGGGCTTGGGATGCTTCGCGGGGACTGTCGTTCCTCAATTTTGTCGGCTTTCTCGCGGAACGCGAGGTCGGCATGGTGATGCGAACCGGCAAACGGAGCCCCTGGACCGAAGACCCGACTATGGACGACACGCTGGTGCACCTCAAAGGCTCGAGCGAGAGCCACGCCGATCGCGTCGAAGCCCGCGAGCTGCTCGGGCAGATCTCGGTCCGTTTGCGCGAAAAACTGAGCCCGCAAGGGCGACACTATTTTCAACTGCTCTTCGTCGAAGATCGGTCGGTCCAGGCCGTCGCCGCAGAGACTGGAACCTCGCTCGACGCGTTGTACGCGTGGCGCAGCCGACTCGGAAAATTGCTGAGACAACTGCGCGACGAGCTCGCCGGAGATGGAGGACCCCATGGAGGATGATCCGCTCGCGCGCGCTGTCGGCGAAGTCATGAAGGATGAGGGACGTTCGATGGATGCTCGCTTGGAAAAGTACGCGCACGGGCAGCTGAGCGCGGCGGAGATCGCGGCGCTCCACAGCGAAGCCGCGCACGATCCCGCGCTCCAACTCGCGCTCGAGCTCCACGCGCCGCTCTCCGGCGAAACGAAAGCGAAGCTCCATGAGCTCGGGAAAGGAGCGACCGGCGCAAAGGTCATCCCGTTTCGGCACCGCGTGGCCGTGGGCGCCTTAGCCGCGATCGCCGCGGGTGCGCTTTTTACTGTCCTTTCGACCAGGACGCCTCAACAGCTGCCTTCTTACGAGCTCTCCGCTCGCGCCGGTGACGCGATCCTCCGAAGCGAGCACACCGAACGCGGCACGACGCGCGCGGACTCGGAGATCGAGCTGATCCTTCGGCCAGGTACCCCGCTCGCAGGACGCGCCGAGGCCCGCTTGTACGTGGGCTCAGCAGACCGCTGGACACCCTCGCCGTCCCGTCCTGAGATTTCGGATGACGGCGCCGTTCGCTGGATCGATCGCGCCGATCGTTTGAGCGGCGGAAAAACAGGCCCCGTGTCGTTGTTGATGATCGTCGCGCTGAGTGGAAAGCTTCCTTCCGTGGAAGAGGCGCGCCGCACATCCGCGGGACGTGGTTGGCAATCGTCTTCGATCGAGGTTGTGATCGCTCCGCTCGGTGAGGGTCCGTAGTCACGTCTTAGTCTCCTTCGTCTTCTTCTGCTCCTGTCGCTGCGAGAAGGAGAAGCTGCTCGATCGCGTCGAGCTCGCGGGTTGCCGTGAGGTTCTCATCGGGCCTGTGTGCGAGATCGAAGACGCCACCACGCTACGCGTTTTCGTTAAAGCAGAGCCAAATACGAAGCTATCTCTCAGAGCTGACGATGAGCTCGTGCACTCGACCTGGACACGCGCAGGCGACGGTGTGATCGCTGAGCTGCAAGTCACCCCTTCCACGCGCACCATCCGCGTCGAAGCACGCCGCAAGGGCACTGATCGTTGGGACAGGTCCCTAACAACGTGGAAGCGGCCCGACCTCATCCGCGAAGCGATGAGCCTCTTTCGCGACGGCAAACACGCCGAAGCGACCGCCGCGCTCGCAAGAACCGCCACTACGGGAGATCCGCGCTTCGACGGTGAGCTCGAAAAGCTTCGCGGCCTTTTCGCGATGAGCCGCGGCGAAGGCCCAGCCGCGATCCATCATTGGACGCGCTCCGCCGAGCTGGCCAAAGGTGCCGGCGTGATCTCCAAGGAACTGAACGATCGGTTGGCGATCGTTCACGGCGCAATCTTCATCTCGCGCGACTTGGAGCTCGCGCGGAGCATGCTCGAAGCACTGGATCCGCAAGTGATCGCGATCGATCCACGTGGCACAGCGAACTTCGATCACTACCGCGGCGTACTGGCCTTCCAGACCGGAGACTTCCGCGGTGCGCTCTCCGCGTTTGAGGCGGCAGAGCTCACGGCGGCTCGCTTCAATATCGAGCTCACCTCGTGGAGCTCGAAGTTGGAGCGTGCAGAAGCATTGATCGCGCTCGGCAACTACGATCGCGCACTGCAAGTCCTCGCGCAGGTCCACGAGCATCCGGTGACGCGGTCTGATCCCTGCTCCGAAGCGAACCTGCTCGGGCGCGAAGCTTGGGCTGGCCTCATGGCCAGGGAGGCCGGTCAGTCGACGCCGATCGATCCGCGAAGAACGATCGACCGTGGTCTAGAGCTGACCGAAGGCGCATGCAAATCACCCGCGGCGCACCAAGACTGGCTCACCAACTTGGTCATCGCGGCGACGCAGGAAGGCGACTACGCCACCGCGCGCGCGACGATCGCCCGCATCAAGAGCTTGTCCGAACCGAGTCCGCTCAACGCCGCGTGGATCGCCGATTCGGAAGCACGCATCGCCCTGTCCGAACGATCATTTGCCGGTGCGCTCCAGGCATACGCGCGGCTGAGCACCATCGACAGTCCCGAAGCCGCCTGGCGCGCGCGCCTCGGCAGGGCCAACGTTTTTCGCGCGGAAGGACGTGTCGCCGATGCCCTGGCGGAGTATCGCGCGGCAGAGAAGATGCTCGATGAGCAGAGCCTCGCCGTGTCGGTGCTCAGCGGGCGCAGTCGTTTTCTGGCTGCCCGGGACGGCGCCATCAAGCAGCAGATCGAAGTGTTGCTCGACGCGAAGATGGACAACGAAGCGATCGCCGCAATGCGCCGGGCAGGCGCACGTGCGATCAGCGGTTTGCGGAAAGAGCTGCGAGTCGCCTCATTCGAAGGCGAAGCGCGCCGGCGATGGGAGCGCGCGCTCTCGCGATATGGTGCAGCGCGCACGAAGCTCGATGAGCTCAGCAGGAGCGACTGGACAAAAGCGAAGAGTCGCGCCGATGAACAAACGACTCAACGGAGCGCCCTCGAACGAGAGATGAAAGATGCCCTCGACGATGCGCTGCGTCTTCTCGATCCGCATGGCGACGAACAAGCAGAGCTGCGTGGTGCCGAAGACGGCGAGCTGGTCCTCGGGTACATGCGGTTGCCTCGCGGATGGATGGGCTTTGCGCTCACCACGTCGGCGAGCCGCGTCGCGCGCATCCACCGGCAAGGATGGCTGGAGCCGTTTCGCGATCTGCTCGCGCAACATGATCGCGTCCGCATCCTCACGGGCGGCGAGCTGGCCGGCGTGGAGCTGCACGCGATGCTCATCGATACGCATGAGGTGCGTTACTCGATCGATCTGCCGCGAAGCTCTCGATCGAGAGAACATTTCGACGCGCTGATCGTCGCCGACCCCAACGGCGATCTTCCGAACGCCCGCGACGAAGCGGAGCTGGTGAGAGCGCACCTGTCCGATCGGCCAGTCGAGACCTTGCTCGGCCGAGAAGCGTCGCGCGAACGAGTGCTCGAACGGCTCGCGCGTTCAGGCACCTTTCATTACGCCGGGCACGGACGTTTCGCCGGGGAAGATGGGTGGGAGAGCTCGCTTCCACTGGCCGAAAGGACAGAGCTGACCGTCGGCGACATTCTCGCTCTGCCCGAAGCTCCCCGGCGCGTCATGCTCTCGGGATGTGAAACTGCGGAGACGAGCACGCTCGCCGGTCAACAGCTCGGCCTTGCGCAAGCGTTCGTGCTCGCCGGTTCGGTGGCCGTAGTGGCCACGACGAGGCCCGTCAAAGATGCGACCGCCAAAATGATCGCCGAGCGTGTACATCTCGAAGCGACCGAGTCGATGGCGCACGCATTGTGGCGTGCGCAGCAACACCTGAAAAAGGTCGATTCCACCGCTGATTGGGCGGCTTTTCGTGTGATCGTCCCGTGAAAAAATCTTTTTTTGTCAGAACCCGAAGGGACCCTGCATATGCACTCTTTTGTGAAAGCTGCTGACAGACTTTTAGTCGCATTCTTTTTGCCGCTCGCAGCGTGCGTCCCGGATCCGGAAGGCGCAGCCGTGAGCGAGTCGGTCTCGAAGATCACCGTCTCGTCTTCTTGTCCCGGACGCCGCTACATCGGCATGGTCCCCGAAGGCCGAACCTGCCCCGTTCGACTCACGGGGCCGTGGGTCGGCGGGAAGTTGTTCGGAACGGCGCCGGCCGAGCTCGAGCAATATTGCGTCTATGATTGGACCGGGGGCGGCGTTGAGCCAGCGCCTGACTCCCTCCCCCGTTATAACCCGGCGATCCCGGGAACCTCTTGGCTGGAGACGGACTGCTTGCTCCTCACAGCCTTCGGTCATCCGTACGAGGAGGCCGCGGCGTCGGCGTTGGTCTCGTCGTTCTACGAACAGATCCAAGCGCTCCCTACGCTGCCCGGCACGCCCAATCCCATGCCCACGGCGTCGAAAGTGGTGATCGTCGATTCGGCGGTGGACGAAGGTTTTCCGAATCCCGGAACCGGTTTCTACGAACACGGACGGATGATGGGCCTCGTCGTCCGCCGGCTCGGCTGTCCGACGCTCGGCGGACCTTGTCTCGCGAAGGTCTCGAGCCAGCTGACGTTCCCGATGCGCAAAAACGCGACAGGATTCGTCCGCGACGAAGTGAACGGTGGAACGCTCGGCGGTTTCGCCGATCTCGCGACCTCGATCCGCGACGGCTTCGACTACGCGGCGGCCCAACCCGGCGATGATCGCATCATCGTCAACCTCAGCCTGGGATGGCCGCGCTACATCGGCGGCTACTTCGCCGGCAATCAATGGTCGACGCTGCCCGCCCCGATCCGCGCAGTGTATTCGGCGATCACGTACGTCAACTGTCAGAACGGGCTGGTGATCGCTTCGGCCGGAAACAGTCCCGAAGGTGGCGTCGTGCAACCGGGCGCTGCATTCCCCGCGGCATGGGAAGAAAAACCTGCGCCGTCTCAGCCGAGCGGCCGATGCAATCGCCTTGGCGGATGGAACCGAACGCCGACCAACACGCCGTACCAACCTTTGGTCTATGCGGCGAGCGGCGTGGACTGGATCGATCAGCCGTTGATCGGCACGCGGCCCGGCGGGATGGCGCAGATCGTGGCGCCGTCCGCGCACACTGCGTTCAGCAACATCAATCAAGATACACATGTCTACGTCGGCACCTCGATCGCCGCTGCGAGCCTTTCGGCCGTTGCCGCGACGGTTTGGGCATATCTACCGAACGCGTCACCCCACGAGGTCGTCGCGCTGGTGACCAACTTCGGATATCCCATGGATTTTGAGCCGGAGTTTTGTTTGAGCGGTTCTTGCCGGTCGAACGCGATGCGCATCTCGATGTGCAAAGCGGTGATTCGCGCATGCGCGCTGCGGCCCGGCGGTTGTACGCTGCCTCTGCCGGTGTGCCCGAACCGAACCGAGGGGATCGATTCGCGCGCGGTCGGCATCGATTTCAGCCAGCCCGCGCCGCAAGGAATCTATAGCGCAGCGGGCCTGCAAGAATTTACGGGTGATACGCCGACCGAAGAGTTCACCACGCAATATGCGGATCCAATCCCTTATCCGCAGCCGCCGACGCCGACTTGTCCCGTGTGCACGCTGAGGATCAACGAAACGCTGGCGCTCGGCATCGATAAAGAGGCGAGCGATACGCTGAGCAAGCCGACGATCAGAGTCACGATGGAGGACGGAACCGTCAAAGTGTACGAGCTTCCGATCCCCGACATCGACCTCAACACCAAGGAGACGATCGAAGTCTCCGACCTGCCGTTCACCGTCGACGACACCGCGAAAGCGTCGATCGAGTTTTTGCTGAACGGATCGTTGTCCGTGTCAGATCAGTTGTTCATCGAGAAACCGTAAGCTAGCGTCTCGCGGATGTCGGCGCTCGAGCTTGCGGCGCTCCTCAATCCCGCTCAATACGAGGCCGCTACCACCACCGACGGCCCGCTGTTGATCCTCGCGGGTGCCGGCAGCGGCAAGACGCGTGTCTTGGTCCACCGCATCGCGTACATCGTCGAACAAGGGCTCGCCAAACCGCACCAGATCTTCGCCGTCACCTTCACCAACAAAGCGGCCGGCGAGATGCGCGAACGTTTGAGCAAGTTGCTCGGCGACTCGGTAAAACAGGCGTGGATCGGCACTTTCCACGCGCTGGCTGCGCGCATGTTGCGCATCGAAGGTCACCGCCTCGGCTACACCGCGAGCTTCACCATCTACGACGACGACGACTCGAAACGTTTGTTGAAGACGATCGGCGAAGAAATGAAGATCGACACGTCTTCGGACGGCATCACGCTCGCTTCGATCGCGCACGAGATCGATCGCGCGAAAAATCGCGGGCTCTCGCCTCGCCAATATGCAGACGTCATGGGCAGCGAGGATTATTCGCCCGCAAAAGGTGCGACGCGAAAGATCTATCCTCGATATCAAGAAGCTCTGCGGCGCTCGAACGCCATGGACTTCGGCGATCTGATGGTCCTGTGCGTCGAGCTCCTCACGCATCATCCGGAAGCGCGCGACCGTTTTGCGCGTCGTTTTCGTTATGTGTTGGTCGACGAGTTTCAAGACACGAACAACGTTCAATATGACCTGTTGAAGCAGCTCGTCTCGCCTCACCAAAACTTGGCGGTGGTCGGCGACGACGATCAGTCGATCTATCGCTGGCGCGGCGCCGACGTGACGAACATCCTCGGCTTCTCGCGCCACTTCCCCGGCGCGAAGGTGGTGAAGCTCGAGCAGAACTACCGTTCGAGCGCGAACATCCTCGAAGCGGCGAACGCGGTCATCAAGAAGAACACGCAGCGCCACGAGAAGACGCTCTTCACCGAGAGCAAACCGGGGAGCGCCGTCGGTGTGGCGATCGTTTCGCGGAGTGAAGACGAAGCGCAGCTCGTCGCGCAGATGATCTCTTCGCGCATGCGAGCCGGTGAGCCGCCGGAGACGTTTGCCATACTTTATCGGCAGAACGCTCAATCGCGTCTGTTCGAAGAGACGCTCCGAAGATATCGCGTTCCGTTCGTCCTGATCGGAGGGACAGGTTTCTACGAACGGATGGAGGTCAAAGACATCCTCGCGTATCTGCGCGTGACGGCGAATCCGGCGTCGCGTCAAGACTTCGAACGGATCGTCGGCGTGCCGCGGCGCGGGATCGGCGAATCGACGCTCGAGGCGTTGCGAAGCGCAGTCGAACCGCTCGGCTTCGAAGGCGCGATGATGCTCGAAGCACCGGAAGCGGTGTTGCGCGCGGCGATCAAACCGGCGGCGTGGAGCAAGCTCGTGGCGTTGCGACATTTGCTTCGCGAGCTGCGAAAAATTGCGGAGACGGAGAGCGCAGAGAGCGTCGCCAAAGCGGTCATCTCGCGCACTGAATACATCGCGCATCTGCAAAAATCGGATCCCGCGAGCGCGGAAGATCGCGCGGCGAACGTGGCGGAGCTCGTCAGCTCGATCGCCGAACATGAAGCGTCGCTCGAGCTGGAGCGGCAAGAGGAAGACGGCTTCGGTATCGCCGGTGCGAAGACTCCGTTGGCGGCGTTCATCGACACTGCGGCGTTGGTGTCGACGAACGATCAGCGCAGCGAGGAAGGCGCGGTCTCCATGTTGACCTTGCACAGCGCGAAGGGGCTCGAGTTTCCCGTGGTCTTCATGGTGGGGATGGAGGAGCAAACTTTTCCGTCGAAGCGCGCGATCGAAGGCGGCACCCAGGAGCTCGAAGAGGAGCGCCGCCTTTGTTACGTGGGCATCACGCGGGCGATGAAGGAGCTCAACCTGATCGCTTCGCGCATGCGCCGCATCTATGGGTATGAGGAGGCGCGCTGGCCTTCACGGTTCTTAGGAGACATCCCGGACCATGTCGTCGGCCCGGTAGGAACAGCTCAGGTCCCGAGAACATCGGCCCGCGAACCGACCTCGCTCACCACACCCCGCGCGGCGCGCACCGTTTCACGCGGGAGCGACGAGATCGTCTATGACGCGGATTCTCTCCCACCTTACGGTAGCGAGGACTACGAGCGTGAGCCCGAAGAGGACGTATTCCAGCGGGGATCGCGCGTGCTTCATGACCGCTTTGGTGAGGGAACCGTGGAGACGCTCGACGGGCGCGGCCCCATGGCTCGGCTCGTCGTCCGCTTCGAGGAAGCGGGCATTCGACGGGTCGTCGCGCGCTTCGTTCGATCTCTCGACTGATCGTGGTAGCTTCGGACCGCCGCGATGGACGTACGTTGTGACAAGTGCAGCACCGAATATGAGTTCGACGAGAACCGCATCGGTGCGAACGGCGTAACCGTCAAATGCACGGCGTGTGGTTTCGTGTTCAAAGTGCGCCGGCCGCGTCGCGCACCGCCACCGCGCGCGACGACCACGCTCGGTAAAGGTCCGCAAGGCCGCGAATGGTTGGTGCGAAAGCCCGACGGCCAGATGATCGCTTTTCGCGAGCTGACCACGCTCCAAAAGTGGATCGTCGAAGGCCGTATCAATCGCGATGACGAGATCTCCAAAAACGGCGAGACGTGGAAGCGCCTCGGCAACATCTTGGAGCTCGAGCCGTTCTTCTCGGTGTACGAAAAAGCGCGCGCGCTCAACGACCTGATGGAGAAAGGCGGCGACAACCGCGTCGAGATCCGCGGGAGCGAAGTGCTCGCCACCATGAATCCTTTGTCGCAGCTGCCGATGGATTCGGAGCCGCCGCGTCCGAGTTATAACTCGCCGCCGATCAGCGCGGATTACGGGGGCGCGAGCTTCTCCAACACGCAGCGCGGGACGGTGCCGCCGTATCCGGTGGTGCAAGGCTCGCCCTTGGGTCCGCCTCCGCTGCATTCGTCTTCGGCGGATCTCAGCTCGACGCCGGTTCCGCTTTCACCGCCTCCACTGAAGCCGAGCATGAGCGCGCACGGCACGAACGGTTTTGGTGGAAATGGTACGGGCTCGATGTCACGCCGCGGAACCACGCCGCATGGCGACACCGTGCCGCCGTTCCCGAAACCTTCGTCGGGGAACAACTTGGGTGCGATCTCGCCCGCGGATCAGAAGAGAGCTTCGATCACGCCGCTCGGCGGAATGCCGATCATCGACGGGCCGCCTCCGGTGGAGCGCGCGATGTCGCGGCCGCCGGCGTCTTGGGCGGGCAGCTCGCTGTCGATCAATCTCGACGATGCGCCGTCGAGCCCGGATGTGTCGCTGAGGCCCGAGGGTGGTCGCGGGAAACGTGCGTTCGTGTGGATCGCGGCGATCGTGGTGCTCGGATTGGGCGGCGGGATCGCGCTGGCGAAGTTCGGGCCGACGGGCAATCCGATGCAGGAAATCGCGGCGAAGTGGGGAATGCTCACGCCTCGCGTGCAGGATGACGGCGCGACGGTGCACATCGAGAACGCGAATCGCGAGTTCGATCTCGATACTCTGGCGAGCTTGGCGAAAGCGGAGCGTTTGCTCGAGCAAGCGCAGTCGATGCGCGCGGATGATCCGAAGATCAAAGGTGATCGGGCGCTGGTCATGCTCACGCATGCGGATGCTCTGCGGCGTGCGGCGGCGGATCTCGGTCCGGCCGCGGATGATACTTCGCGTGCGGCGATCGCCAAACACGTCGACCAAGCTTCGGCGCTCGCGAAACAAGCGTTCGAGCTGGCGGCTGCGGCGCATGCGGCTTCCGCGGATTCGTACGAAGCGGCGCGCGCGCTCGCTGAATATTATCGCGTGCAACAAGACTACGAACGTTTCGCTCGCGAGCTGGAACGCGCGAAAGCGTTGACCGCGAAGTCCGGTGCGACCGACGGCGCGTTGATGTTCATCGAGGCGGCCTCGCTGGTGACACCGTCTTCGGCCAAGGCGGAAGACGTCGCCCGGGGTGTTGCGCTCGCAGAACGTGCGTTGACGGCGCGACCTTCGCTCAATCGTGCGCGCATCATGTTGGCGCGAGCGCAGTTGGTGGCGAAGAATTTTGCGGCGTCGAAGGGGCAGCTCGACAGTGTGTTGAGCGTCGCGCCGGATCATGAGGAAGCTCTGCGGTTGCGCGGCATGATCGAGAAGGCTTCGGCGGAAACCGTGGCACCGGTCGAGCCCGCGCCGGCGACGGCCGTCGAAGAAAAACCGGCGGAAGCGGTGAAGGCCGTGGATAAGCCGGCGGACAAAGCTGCGCCGGCGGAGACGGCGCCGATCTCGGACGACAAACGTTACGAGCAGCTGATGGCCGAGGGCGATCGCAGTCGCGAGCGCGATCGTGCGCGCAAGGCTCTGGCGTCATACGAGAAGGCACACGATCTACGGCCCGCGTCGGCCGAGCCTTTGACCGGAATGGGTTGGGCTTACATCGATCTCGAGAAGGCGTCGGCGGCGCTGAGCGCGTTCAAACGCGCGATCAAAGCGAACGACCGGTTTACCGAGGCTTATTTCGGGCAGGCAGAGGCGTATCGCATGCTCGGCGACAATGAGCGCGCGGCCTCGATGTATCAGACATACTTGGACAAGGCGCCCACCGGGCCGGATCGCAAAGCGGCAGAGAGAGCATTGTCGCAGCTCAAGGCGAATTAACGTCTACGATCGCCGTCTACGTCTACGTTCCCGGGAACGCTACACGTGATCGTTCACCGTACTACGTTCAGGTGCACGTTCACGAGGTTCGATGACGGAGATCGCCTGCGCCTACGGGCTTGGTTTTCGGCTTACGTTTGTCTCGCGATTCTTGATTGTTTTCGCGCTCCTGGGAGGCCGCTCGCGCGCGGCGATCCTCGGACGCATGCGGGAGCTCACGACCGCGATCAGATCCGCCCAGCGTACGATCTTCTCGCGAGAATCCTCGGCAGCGAACGAAGATGATCCGTTGAACGTCGCCAAGAGGCGTGACCGCGCCCGATCCCCGCGATCGAACCTCGTGAACGTGCACCTGAACGTAGTACGGTGAACGATCACGTGTCACGTTCCCGGGAACGTAGACGTCACGTAGACGTAGACGTGGCGAGGGTTGAGGCGATGGCTTGCCTTCTCGATACGAGCCGAAGACTCGGCCTGCTCCTCGGCGCGGCGGGCGACACAAAAATCCAGCCCGTTCTTCGCATCGCCGTCGAGCAGCTCGGCCTCGCGTTCGAGCTCGTAGGCGCGGTCGCGCAAAGAGATGAGATCCTTGTCGTCGCCGACACCGTCGCGCGCCTCTTGCAAAGCCTGTGTAGCCGCGCGTCTGCCGCGACAAGGGCGCACTGTCCTGGAGGACAGTGAAGTAGTCGTTGGCCTTGGTGGCACGGTCCAGCTGATCCGAGAGCGCTTCACACCGAGCCGCGACCTCATCGAGGGCGAAGCGATTGCGCGCTGGTGCTCATCGCGCTGGCGAGGTGCCAGACACCTTCGGGGTCGCGCCAGTAGATGCGCGGCTTTCGTGTCTTCGCTTCGTGGAGGATGAGCAACAGGTGTTCGTCTTCGATCATCGCGCGCTGGCGCCCGGCTTCGCGCCCGAGGCGCGCGCGGAAACGGGCGGGAACGCGCCAAACATCGGGGAGGAGTGACCTCTGCTTTTCGCTCATTCGTTGGCGGAAGCTTCGAGCCGCCCGGCCCCGAGTCAACGTGACATTTCGGCGACGAGCCGGCCGTCTACGTTCGCGGGAACGTTGCACGTGATCGTTCGCGATCTACGTTCGCGGGAACGCTACACGTGATCGTTCACCGTACTACGTTCAAGTGCACGTTCACGAGGTTCGAGCACGGGGATCGGCCCCGACTACGGGGCTTGGTTTTCGGTTTACGTTTGTCTCGCGGTTCTCGAATGGTTTTCGCTTCCTGGGGCCTTCGTTTGCCGATGATCCCGGTATGGAAGAGCTACCGGTACTGAGTCATTCGAGGCTGGACGTTTATCGATGCGCAGTCGCGTTTCTGGGCGAGGCGCATACGATCAGCAAGAGCCTGCCCGCCGGGCATGGCGATCTGAAGGATCAAATTCGTCGCGCATCTTTGTCGATCTCGCTCAACATCGCTGAAGGCGCCGGGAAGGTCAGCCCAGGCGAGAAGCGCAAGCACTACGCGATCGCGAGAGGCTCCGCGATGGAGTGCGCGGCGATCCTCGACGCATGCGACGTGATGGAGCTCACCACCCGCGATCAGATCCGCCCGGCGTACGATCTCCTCGCGAGAATCCTCGGCATGCTCACAAAGCTGATCCGTTGAACGTCGCCAAGACGCGTGACCGCGCTCGATCCCCGCGATCGAACCTCGTGAACGTGCACTTGAACGTAGTACGGTGAACGATCGCGTGTAACGTTCCCGGGAACGTAGACGTAGACGTAGACGTAGACGAGGAGGCGGGTGTTATCTTCCCTCCCATGCCCATCGACAAAGAAGAAGTGCGGCGTATCGCGCGTCTTGCCCGGCTCGAGCATGCGAAGACCGAAGCGGATCAGCTCCTCGACGACGCGACGCTGGAGCTGCTCGCGGCCGAGATCTCTGGAATCCTGGACCATGTGAAGGAGCTCTCCGCCGTCGACACGCGCAATGTTCCGCCGACCAGCCACGGCGTGCCGCTCCCACCTTTGTTCCGCGAAGACATCCCTGCGGAGGCAAGCGATCCGGATCGTTTGCTCGCCTCCACACCGCAGCGCTCGGGCGACGCCGTCCGTGTCCCGAAGATCGTGGAGTAAACAATGATCCTCGATCTCACTCTCTCCCAAATCGACGCGCGCCTCGAAAAGAGAGAGCTCAGCTCCACCGAGCTCACCCGCGCTTGCCTCGATCGCATCGAAGCGACACGCGACCTCAACGCCTTTGTCCATGTCGACGAGAAAGGCGCGCTCGCCGCCGCCCGCGCCGCCGATGATCGAAAGGCCCGACTCTCTCCGCTCGACGGCGTCCCCATCGCGCTCAAAGATCTCTTCCTCACCGAAGGTGTCCCGACCACCGCGGGCTCGAAGATCCTCGCGGGCTTCGTCCCGCCCTACGACGGCGCGATGCCCGAACGACTGAAACGCGCCGGCGCCGTGTTGATCGGAAAGACGAACCTCGACGAATTCGCCATGGGCAGCTCGACCGAACACTCCGCGTTCGGAGCCGCGAAAAATCCGTGGGATCCTACGAAAGTTCCCGGCGGATCTTCGGGCGGCAGCGCGATCGCCGTCGCCGCGGGCCTCTGTTTCGGCGCGCTCGGCACCGACACCGGCGGCTCGATCCGCCAACCCGCGTCGATGTGCGGCGTGTATGGTTTGAAGCCGACCTATGGTCGCGTCTCACGCTTCGGCACCATCGCCTTCGCCTCCTCGCTCGATCAGGTCGGACCGTTCGGCCGCTCCGTGCTCGACCTCGCGCACCAGCTGCAGACGATCTCCGGCTTCGACGAACGCGACTCGACCAGCGCGAACGAACCGGTCCCCGAGTACACCCGCGACCTGGAGCTCGGCGTTCGCGGCTCGAAGATCGGCATTCCGGCCGAATATTTCATCGAAGGTATCGATCCCGAGGTCGAAGCGGCGATCAAACGCGGCCTCGAGGTGTTGAAAGACGCCGGCGCCGAGCTGGTGCCCATCGAGCTTCCGCACACCCGGTACGCGGTCTCGACGTACTACGTGATCGCCACGGCGGAAGCGTCCTCGAACCTCGCGCGTTACGACGGCGTGCGCTATGGCCCGCGGGCGGACGAGCGCGAGCTGTTGCGAATGTACTCAGCGACTCGCCACCAAGGCTTCGGCCAAGAGGTGAAGCGGCGCATCGTGCTCGGCACCTACGTGCTCAGCGCCGGATATTACGAGGCTTATTACGGCAAAGCGCAGCGCGTTCGGACCTTGATCCGCCGTGATTTCGAGGACGCATTCAAAAGTGTGGACCTGATCGTCACACCGGTGTCGCCGTTCGCAGCGTTCGGTCTCGGCGAGCGCATGACCGATCCGCTGTCGATGTATCTGGCCGACGTCTTCACGCTGAGCGTCTCGCTCGCGGGGCTTCCTGGCATCTCTGTCCCGGCCGGCCACACGAACACTGGCCTTCCGATCGGCATGCAGATGATCGCGCCGTGGTTCTGTGAGCCGCACCTCCTGCGCGCCGCTCATAGTTTCGAACGCGCGACCGATCATTCGAAACGACGTCCGGCTGCTCGTGATCGTTGATCGCGTCGCTGCGATCGCTATACTCAATTCGTGGTTTGGTTCTAAGGCTCGTCCAGATCTCGAAAGGGCTCGTCAGAAGAAAATGCAAGAAGACCCGTTCCCGAACACGAAACAACAAGCGTCGCAACGACCGTCGCAACAACCGCGACTCAACGTCGTGCTCGCGTACAACGCGACGACCGCAGTTCAACGCGGCGATGCAACCGACGCACTTCCCGACAGCGATGAATCTGCGATTTTGCCCGTAATTTCCGCGCTGGAATCGCTTGGCCACCGCGTCACGCCGCTCGGACTCACGTACGAAAATCTCGATGAGCTCGAGCGCATCGAATGCGATTTCGTCTTCAACCTGTGCGAAGGGACAGGCCTCGACGGACACCCCGGGCTCGAGGTCGTCGAGGCGCTCGACCGTCGCGGCATCCCGTTCTCGGGTGCCGGCCCGTACTGCTACTGGCTGACGACGGGTAAGTGGCGGATGAAGACCAAGCTCGCGGCGGCGAAAGTTCCCGTCCCGCTCGGCGCGGTGTTGCCCGGACCGGACGTCCCGCTCCCCTCGACGATGCGCTTTCCGCTCTTCGTGAAACCGCGCGACGGCTTCGGCAGCCTGGGTGTGCACGAAGGTTCGGTGGTGCACGACGTCGAGAGCGCCAAGAAGGCGGTCCAAGAGATCGTTGAAGGTTTCGGCGGCTACGCGCTCGTCGAGCAGTACATCGTCGGCCGCGAGATCACTGTGGGCGTGATCGGCAACTCGGTGCGCGGCTCGGACGCGCAGGTTTTGCCGCCCCTCGAGGTGACGTTCGGCAAGGCCTACGACAACAAGCCGAAGATCCGCATGTTCGCCACGAAGTTCGATGAGAGCTCCGCGCTCTACTACGACTTCAACACGGTGTGCCCGGCCCCGCTCACTCCGGAGCTCGATGCTCGGGTGCGGCAGGTCGCGCTCCAGGCGTATCGCGCGGTCGGCGGCGACGGTTATGCGCGGGTCGACATGCGCCTCGCCGAAGACGGCACGCCCTACGTCCTCGAGGTGAACTCGAACTGCTCTTTGGAGCACGCCGAACACCCGTCGGACTGCGGCATGCTCCCGCTGATCGCCCGCGCGCAAGGTTGGAGCTACGCCGATCTCCTCGGACGGTTGATCGATGCCGGCCTGAAGCGGAAGAGCCTCAGCGAAAAGCCGCCCTGTGCCACACGATGGCACCGGGGCACGACCGCAGCGCACGCTCTGGTCTCCTGTCCTTCCGGACAGGTGATGATGCCCTTTGGCCCGGTGTATCCGAGCGCTTCCCGCGAACCGCTCGAAGGCACGTATCTCACCACCAGCGGGCGCCGCGTCTACGTCGAGTCGGACGTGCGGCACCTGACTGCGTCGGAGGAGCCGAACCTCGAAGCGATCCGCGTGGGGAATGCTCTGTTCCTCCGCGCGTCGCGGGAGATCAAAGCGGGCGACGTGTTGAGCATCGACCCGGGGGCGCCGATCGATCTCGCTTCACCCGCACGGCGACCGCGCGCATGCGGCCGGCCGCTCCACGGTGAGCCTCGTGTCGCGGCGTTGGTGGCGGCGAAGAACCGCGACGCGAAGACCGGATCAATTGTCGATACAAACGCCCGGAGAACCCGTCGGGCCTAGGCAGTAGTAGCCCGGGCGGCACGTCGACTGCGATCCACCGCTCGGGCATTCATTGAGACACAACGAGAACAATCCGGGGAAGTTGTAGCAGAGCGAGCCGCTCGGACACGGGTTGTTCTGCACGTCGCAGAACTGTTTGGTGCAGTAGCCGTCGTCCCAGCCCGGTCCCGGAGGATCGAGGCAGCTGAGGCCGCTGTTGCAATCCTGGTCTTGAGTACAGGCGTCACCGACGGGCAAGCCGTTCGGATTCATCGAGCCTTCTTCGAGCGGCCAACAGACACGATCGGTGTTGATGCCGATCTGCAGGCAGATATAACCGGTGCGGCATTCGCTGTTATCGGCGCAGCCGTCGAGGCAGATCGCGCTGCCCATACCTTGGCCGATGCGGCGGCAGTGCGAGTCGCCGGGACAGCTCGACATCGGTCCGCCCATACATGTTTCGCTGCAATAACCGTCGGGGAAGCCGTCGCCCTCTTCGATGCAGAAGCCGCCGCCCGTGCCGCACTCGTTCGCGCTCATACACGCGGCGCCGACGGGGGTTTCGTTTGGATCGCCGGCGTCCGGCGGCAGCGGTTGGCCACTGTCCGGTCGGCCACTGTCCGCACGGCCAGCGTCGCGTCCGCTGTCCGGTCGGCTGGCATCACGGCGACCTCCATCGCGACCGCCGTCGATCATGTTCGGCAGGCCCGCGTCGAAACATTGGTTGATGCGGCTGGAGCCCAAACACTGGTTCAGGATGCAGACGAGCTGCGGATGGCAGTCGCAGTCGTCGTCGCACTCGCCGCCGATAATCGGAGGACCATCGACGCCGATCATGTTGGCGTCGGACGCGATGCCGGAGTCGGGGAAGATCGGTCGGGTCGAGCCGTCACCGTCGGAGTCGTCGAGCGCGCCGGTCCCGCTGCGCCCGCAAGCGGCGGTGAAGATCAGTATGGAGATGGCGAACGCTCGCATGCGCCGGTCGAGCATACTTCAAGACGCGGTGCCCGCGGATTCGCAGGGACAGTGCGCATTGACCTGAACATACGTTTAGTCCGAGATCAACAGATGCCGGTCGCGCCCGTGAAGAATCCGCCGAATCCGTACGCTTCCACGTCGATGGAGTACCTCGAGGACGCTCCGCGCGCAGAGCTCGAAGTCTACGAGGACCACACGCAGGAGATCCTCGCGAAGAACGACTCGCCCGACGTCGGCTTCCGTTACTCCGTCAACGCCTACCGCGGCTGCATGCACGCCTGCGCTTATTGTTTCGCCCGGCCGTCGCACGAGTACCTGTCCTTTGGGGCAGGGACCGATTTCGATCGCAAGATCGTCATCAAGCCCGAAGCCGCACGCCTGTTGAAGAAGGCGTTCGACCGGCCGTCGTGGAAAGGGGAGCGGGTCGTCTTCTCCGGCGTCACCGATTGTTATCAGCCGATCGAAGCGAGCTACCGCCTCACGCGCGCGTGCCTCGAAGTCTGCGCGGAGTACAAAAATCCGGTGGGCATCATCACCAAGAGCGCGCTGATCGAACGCGATCTCGATGTGCTGGTAAAGCTGAACGCCGTCGCTGATCTTTGGATCAGTGTGAGTATTCCCATCTGGGACAAAGAACGCGCGCGCGCCATCGAGCCGTATGTGCCCTCTCCCGAACGACGCATGACGAGCATTCGCCGGCTCGCGGAAGCGGGACTTCAGGTCGGGATCAACGTCGCGCCGATGATCCCGAGCATCAGCGATTCAGACATCGGCGAGCTGCTCCAACGTGCGGCCGACGCCGGTGCAAAAGGCGCTGCGCTGGTCTTCTTACGTTTGCCGGGCTCGGTGAAAGTGGTGTTCGAGGAGCGAATGCGCGCCGCGATGCCGCTTCGCACCGATCATGTGTTGTCGCTGGTTCGCGATGCGCGAAACGGGGCGCTTTATGACTCGCGCTACGGCACGCGACAGACGGGACAAGGCGCGTACGCGGAGTCGGTGCTCGCGTTGTTCGAGGCGACCGCGAAACGCCTCGGTCTCGCAGACTCCGAAAAAAAGTACGGCGAACCGCGTGAAACTTTCGAGCGGCCGACGGCGCAGATGAAACTGTTTTAGAGTCTTTAACGACGGCGGCGCAGGAACAGCGCGAACACGGCGAGCGCGATGAACGCCAGCGAGCCCGTACCGGCTTCGGTCGCGGAACACGTACAACCGCTGCGATCCGTGCGGCCTGCGCCCACCGTGGGGACCGGAACGGTCGAGGTCGAGGCGTCGCGGAAGCCCCCTGCGTCGAACCGCCCCGCGTCGCCCGCCGAAGCATCGCTCGAGGCGAGCGCGTCGCCGCTCTCTGCGTCCTCGCCGGGTTGGCTCGCGTCACCCTCTCCGCCGCCGACATCAATGAGGCCCGCATCGCCGGTCGGAGGAGTGCCAGCGTCGGGACTGCACGGAAGGCCGATACAGGTACCGTCCGCACAGGTGCCGCCCGGCTGGCAGTGATCGTTGTTCTCGCAAATGATGCATTGTCCGCTTTCGCTCGAGCAGCCGAGGCCGACCGAACCGCAAGCGAGCTGGCCCACGGGACCGCTGCACGCATCGCTACAGGACGCGCCCGCGTAGGCACGCGCGGCGGGAATCGCAGCCAAGACTGCGGCGAACACGAGCTGGAGCTTCATCGATGAAACCATAGCGACGTCGTTATACGCCAAGTCGCGGGATTTTGGCCCTGCTTCGATCATCGCTTTTTCGCGGACTTTTTCCGTGTTGCCGGCTTCTTCTTCACCGCCGGCGCTTTTTTCTTCCCATGCGCTGCGTCGTGAAGCGCGATCATCTCTTCGGGCGAGGTCATGGAGATCGCTTCGCCGATCAGATCCAGCGCGAGATCGTTCGCCTTCTTGAAGCGCACGCACGACTGGCCCATGTCGAGCTTCTTGCCCGACTTCGCGTACCGCTCGCTGAACCAACGCGTGACCTTCGGATCGCCATACACGTTGTGCAGGTAGACCGAGTTGTAGTTCTTCTGCGAAGCGATCGCCGCGATGAACAACGGCTGTTTGTTGTACGTGTCCGGGAACCGCTCCAACGGGATGTAATAACCGATCATCCCGTACAACATCCCCTCTTCGTAACCTTTTGGGAGGTTCTTCTTGATCACCTTGCGAACGGTGAGGATGTCGCTTCGACGCTCGTCGTCGAGCTCTTCGAGATAGTCGGTGACGTTGGTGGCATTGCTCCGGACCACGGATGAGAGCTCGCATGCACGCGCAAGTCGTGGCAAGCGGAAGAGGTGCAGCTCCGCTCGCCGTTGTTCGCGGTCGTCGTCGCGCTCCATGCGACGGCCGCGCTGCTGGCGCCCGGCTTCTTTCATCCCGACGAACATTACCAAACGATCGAGTGGGCCTCGGCGCTGCTCGGTCGGACAGGTGAGGAACAGCTCACCTGGGAGCTGCGCGCGCAGATCCGTTCGTTCTTACAACCGATGTTTTACGCGGCGATCGCCAAGCTGGCAGGTGCCGCCGGCGTCGGCGATCCTTACGATCTCGCCCTGCTCTTTCGCCTCGCCTCAGCAGCGCTCGGAGTCGGCGGCATCGTCGCGCTGGCAGCTGCGATTCCGAAATGGTTCGACAGCGAAGACGAACGCCGCACCGCGACCGTCGCCCTCTCCGTCTTCTATTTTCTCCCGCTCCTGCACGTGCGCACTTCGTCCGAGAATCTCGCCGGCTCGGTGCTGATGATCGCCGTCTATGCGCTGGTGACGAAACGCGGCTTCCTCGCCGGCCTCTTGTTCGGCGCCGCTTTTTTTCTCCGTTACCCCGCGGGCCTGATGGTGCTCGGCGCGCTCATTTACGTGGTGTTCATCGAAAAGCGTCGCGGGCGAGCGCTCTCTTCGATCTTCGCCGGCCTGCTGGTCGCACTGATCCTCGGTACAGGTTGCGACCGGATCGGTTACGGCGAGTGGGTCTTCGCACCGTATCGCTACTTCACCGTCAACCTGGTCGAAGGAACAGCAGCCTCTTTCGGCGTCGATCCCGCGTGGAAATATGCAGGTTGGTTCTGGCACGATCTGATCAAACCGCTGGGTGCGATCGTCATCCTGGCGCCGTTCGCCGCCGCCATTCGCCAACCGCGACATCTGTTGGTCTGGCTCACTCTCCCATTCATCGTCGCGCATCTGTTCATCGCGCACAAAGAGCCGCGTTTTATGTATCTGGTGCTCGGCTTCGTGCCGGTGCTGGCAGTGCTCGCGCTTTCTCCGGAGCTCGGGCGGATTCGACACCGCGCCAAAGGGATCGCGCTCTCGGGCATCTTGGCGATCAATTTATGGGCGTTGTTGACCGGCGGATTTCATCCCGCGTTGTTTGCGGGCCGCTGGATGGAACACACCGACGTCTCGTTGCCGCTGGTCTTCGACGCGCGCGAGCCGTACGGCGCGGATCTCCACCCGACATTTTTTCACGTGCCGCGCGCTTCGCGTGAGCCGCCGGCCTCGGGCGCTTATCAATTGCTCCACGACGCGGCCACGCCGCACGCGCGTCCTCCGCCCGGATGTGAAGAGATCTTCCGCGATCCACCGCTGGCGCGTCTGGTGCCGATCACAGAAAAAGCGTCGCGACGCGTCTTCGGCATCACGCAGGTGGTACAGCTCTATCGCTGTCGCACGATCACGATTCCATGGCGCAGCCGAGCCTCTCGAAGAGCTCGCGCCACATCGCGGGTTCGGCGGCTTGCATCGGCGAGAGCGCGCCGCTTCGCCGGTAATCGTCCCTGTCCATGAGGACAGCGATGGCCACTGCACACTCCGCGGTCAGCCCGTAGGCATCACGCCCGCTCATCCGTGCTCGGCCGACACGCCCGTCGGCGCGCGCTTCGGCGACGATGGAGAAACGGGTGTTGTTGCGCTGCTCCAAGCTCGGACCTTCGCCCGCCGCGGGGACTGTACTTGAGATCAGTTTGCCCAAAGGGCTCTTCAACAACGCGCGCGACGCCGGCACAACTTTCGTCGCCATTCGACCAGCCCAGCTCGGCATACGCACGTAGGCCCGCACGCGTTTGGCACCGGTCGTTCGCGGCGCAGTCGCCACGTCGCCGATCGGTGCGTTGAACGCCGGAGCGGGACCGATCCCCAAGAAGTCGAAGGTCTTCGATTTGGAAGCGATCGCTTCTTCGACGTAACGACCGTCTTCGTAGGCCACCGCACCTTCACGCACGATGTTCAGCAAGGTCCGCGTGGTCCCCGCGCTGGGCCGCGCCCCGGACGCAGCGAGCGCGAGATCGATCTCTTCCGGCTGGTCTCCGAGCGCTACCTTCGCGAGAAATACGCACAGATCCGTCGGCACCACGTCGAAGCCCACCGCATTTACCAGCGCCACTTTCGCCGCCCGCGCCTCCGCATCACGCATGCCGGTCGCCGCCATGAAACGAACCTCGCCGGTGATGTCCAGATAGTGCGCGCCGCCGCGGAGACACGCATCGATCACCGGCGGGCCCATCTCGGCGAACGGCCCTGCACACGACAAGATCACCTTTGATCTTTTGGCCAGGTCGTCCATCGCTGTCCGATCGGACAGGGCAGCGATCTCCACCTCGGGCAAGAACGAGCCGTGCCGAGCCAAAGCTCCGCGCAGCTCATTCATTCTTTCTCGATTGCGGCCGGCGATGGTGAACGGGATGCTGCGTTGAACGAGCAGCTCCGCGATCAACTTTCCGGTGTAGCCGGTGGCGCCGTAGACAGTGATCACTTCGTTCGGGGACGAGCTCGACAGCTTAGGAGCCCGGTCAAAATAATCTTACCATCTGGACCGCCGATCCATCTCCACCGCCTGCGTTACTCCTCCGCACCAGGCACGCAAGCATGGTTTGTCGGAACGCCTTGCCGGTGGAGCGCCTCGACGGTCGAGATGGCAAGCTTATTTCGACCGGACTCCTTAGTTGACGCGATCGACGTACTCTTTGACCGCATCCACGGTCGGCACACCTTTCGGGTAGTGTTTGCCGTTGATGAACACGCTCGGCGTGCCTTCGACGCCCGCCGTGTTGCCCTGTTCCATGTCTTTGTTCACGAAGTCTTTGGTCGCCGCATCGCCGAGACAAGCGACAAACTTCGACTCATCGAGGCCGAGCTCCTTGGCCGTCGACTTGAACAAGTCTTCGGTGAGGCCCTGCTGATTGGCGAACATCTTGTCGTGCATCTCCCAGAACTTGCCCTGTTGATTTGCACAGTGCGCCGCGACCGCCGCCGGCATCGCCGCTTTGTGGAACGACAGCGGATAGTGGAGGAAATAGAGCTTCACGTCCTTCGGGTACGCTTTGACGATGTCGTGCATCTTCGGAGCCGCCTGCGAGCAGTACGGACACTCGAAGTCAGAGAAGGCCACGATGGTCACTTTCGCGTCGGGGCTGCCGATCATCGGACGGCCCGCGAGATCGAAGGTCGCGCCCGACGGCTCCGGCAAGTCGATCTTCACGTTCGCCTGTTTCTTGAGGCGTTCGAACTCCGCGCGCACCACTTCTTGTTTCTTCGTGCCTTCGAGGTAACTCTTGATCTGCGGCGCGATCATCTCGAACGGCTGCCCCTTCGCGCGCGGGTCACCCTCATAGAACGCCTTCACGTCTGCATCGGTCACGGTGGCGCCCTCCGCGAGACCTTGCACGTATTCTTCGGGCGTCTTTCCAGCCTTCTTCGCTTCCGCTTCGACCAACGTTTGGATGACGAAACCTTCGAGGTTCTGCAGCTCGGTGTCATAGACCTCCGAGTCATACTTCGACTTCAGCTTCTTGAAATCGGCGGCGTGTTTCGTATAGAGCTCGCCGTACGTCATCTGGCCACCCGACCAGGAGAGCACCACTTTGTTCGGATCAACGCGCGACTCTCCGGCCGCTGCAGCACCCGACGCGGGAGGCGTGGACTTCTGTTGTCCGTTTCCGCTCTGACAAGCTGCGAGCGAGAGCGCCGAGATAAAAACGAAGGAGGCAAAGATGCGCTTTGTGACCATGATCTTCGAGACCGATGGCACGTCAGCGCTCAGTTCACAAGGACTATCGCCCCTCCGGCGTGAAGGTGAATTGCTTGTTTCGTACGCGGCTCGGGTCGCCGCAGCTCGTCTCACATCCGGGAGCTGAGTAGCCATATCTGCCGGATGCGTCTTCTATTCCCATCACGAAGTCGAAGTTCCGCACGAAGCCGTCGACGCGCAGCGGACCGTAGATGATGCGAATGATCCCAGTGTTTTCTTCAATGCTGATCGCCGCGTCGAACAAGATACGTGTGTCTACGGTGTGCGTTTCGCCCGTCAGGTTTCGATAAAGAACGGTGTAGCGACGCCGGTCCGGCCCCGGCCCGGGATCGAGGAAACTGATGACTTCACCTTTCGCATCGGGAAAGTCGGCGAGCTTCATCTCGGACATGAACGCTGCGATCACCGCATTCGGACGCGCCTCGCTGATCAACGACGGGCTCGGTGCGGTGGTGCGATCTTCGGGACGCAACACCAGGAAGCCGTCTTCGCGAATGTAGAGACCGCGATAACGATTCGCGAAGAACTGCAGCTCGAAGGGGAGTCGCACCAGCGCGGCGCCGTCGTTGAAAGTGATCGGTTGAACCAGCAGCTCCGGCTCATTCATCTGCGCGCCGCGCACCTCGACGGTATAGGTCGGCACCGGCTCGTTCTCGCAGACATCGCTACAACCATCGCCGCTGATGCGATCGCCGTCTTCACATTGTTCGCTCCCGGCCAAAAGATCATCGCCGCAGATGTTGCGCGCGAAGCGGCCGAAGATGCTGTATTCGACGCGATTTGGCGAATCGAGCTCCACCACATAGTTTCCGGGTGGAAGATCGTTGCGCCGAATGCGGAGACAACCGTCGATGTCGGTGCCGAAGTCGACCATGTCGCCGTTTTGCGCGTACAGCTCCATGCTCATCGGAATCGACGGATCACACTGCGCGTTGCGATCGGTGACGAAGACGTCGAGCGTGCCTTCTTCGTGCACCCGGATCGGAAAACGGTCCGCCGGATCGATGACGATCAACGTGGCGTTGCGCGCGATATCGTCGATGGAGTTGTCCGCGAACAATTGATGTTCGGAGTCCATCAACCATGAAGAGACCTGCGCTTCCGCGTAGGAACCGTCCGCTGATTTGGCCTCCAAACGGTAGTGCAGATTCCGGCGGAGCCGCGCGGTGTACGTGTCCTCGGCCGAAAACATCCCGACCAAGGTGTCGTTCTCGTAGAGCGCCACTTCGCTCGCGCCCTCCACCGCCCAGACAACGACGGCCTCGGTTTTCATGAAAAAGTCGCGATACTGCGGTGTCACCGAGAGCTCTTGGATCACCGGCGGCGATCGTTTCAACACCGAAACTTCTACGCCGGCGTGCGCTTTGCCGTTCGGCCCGGTCGCCGCCGCTTCGTACAAAGTGGTGCTCATCGGGCCGATCAGCTGAAAACCTCGCCCGACATCGAAACGATCGTTGAGCACGGCGATCTCCGAGCCGTTCTCTGCAAGGCGCAGCTCGGTCGCGTTTCGGGTGGTCCATTCGAGGATGCTGGTGTCGCCGGGATCGAGCTCGCGCGGCAGAGCGTCGAGAACAACTTCGACTTGCCCGCCGAGCACCTCGAGGATCCGCAACGGACGGCGGACGCGCGTGCGATCTTCCCCGCGCGCTTCCAGCCACAGCTCCACGGGCAAGCTGTGCGCGATGTATCCGATCGTTCCCCTGTCCGGAAGGGCAGTATCGACGACCCGCGGAAACGAAGGTTCGGTGATGGCGACCGATCCCGCCTCTGCGTTCTCCACCTCGAAGGTCAGCGTGACGGTATCGCCGGGCGTCGCTTCCATCGGAGCCGAGGAGAACTCGACGATGGCCACACTACCGCCGACCAGCGCGACCGAACGGCGCAAGCTCACCTCACCGCCGGGACCGCGGGCGAGCAGCGTATATTCAGTAGAATCCGTCGGATGGACCAGCTCCATCCCTTCGTCGAACATCGCGTTTGCGAGCACTCCAGGCTCGATGCTGATGCTCGAGGTGTTGCGCGTCCGATAGGTCAACCTGACCTCTTGGCCAGGTCGAGAGATCGTCTGCGGCATCACCGAAAACTCTTCGATCACCGGCGGTAGCGGCAACACGTCGCTCGGCATACACAACAGCAAAGCGGGGTCACATTGTTCGCCGTTCAAACAGTCCTGATCCGCAGCACAGGACACACGGCAAACTCCGCGATCACTCACCGTGTCCGCGGGACAATCCGGCAGCGGTTCTTTGCTGCAAGCGACGAGCGCCAAAAGCGCAGCGAGCGCGAGAGGCGCGACGAGCGGAAGTCGCATGTTACGTTTATATACTCAGGACGACGCCAGCTCGACCATCGTCTCGTAAAGAATGGAGACGCCGCTCGCACATGCTTCCGGTGTCGAATATTCGCGCGGATTGTGGCTGATGCCGTCATATTCGCCACGGACGAAGATCATCGCCGTCGGGCAGATCGCCGCGAATTCCTGCGCGTCATGGCCGGCGCCGGAGAGGATCGGCTCATAGGTCTTTTTCGCGTCATCCATCTTCGACGCGATCAGCGACTGCACGCGGTCCGCGAACGGAATCCGCGGAGTCTTCGCAGTTTGCCGCATCGCGATGCTCACGCCGTAGCTGCGCTCCAGATCGTGCACCAACAGCTGCAGCTCGCTCTCCAAGAGCGCCATGTTCGCGTCGTCCGGATTGCGCAGATCGACCGAACACACCACGCGGCTCGGCACGATGTTCACCCGGTTCGGCACCGGGTCGATGCGGCCGATCGTCGCGCGCGCGTCTTTGCCGAAGCGGCCGGAAGTCACCAGCTCGTGGAGCTTCACGTTGAGCATCGACGTGGCGAGACCGGGATCTTTGCGCAGATCCATCGGCGTCGTGCCCGCGTGCGCCGACTTTCCGGTGATCGTCACTTCGTACCAAGAGATCCCTTGGACACCGGTGACCACGCCGAGCTCACGTTCGTGCGCCGCGAGGATCGGTCCTTGTTCGACATGGGTCTCGACGTAAGCGTGCGGTGCGACGATCCGCTCCGGATGAGTACCGAGAAAACCGATGCGCTCCAGCTCGCCGCGCACAGTGAGCCCGTTTTTGTCGGTCAGCGCGTAGGCTTCTTCGAGATTCAAACGGCCGCAAGCGACCGCGCTGCCGAGCATGTCGGTTCCAAAACGTGCACCTTCTTCGTCGGTGAAGAAGGCGATCTCGATCGGACGTTTAGTGCTGATCTTTCGATCATTCAGCGTGCGCACGACCTCCAGCGCACCGATCACGCCCAGCGCACCGTCGAACGCGCCACCGGTGGGAACGCTGTCGATGTGCGAGCCGGACATCACTGCAGCGAGCGTGGGCTGCGTGCCTTCACGCCGGGCGATGACGTTGCCGATCCTGTCCACTCGGACAGTGAGCCCCGCGTCTTCGAACCAACTCTTCACCAAACGCCGGCCCGCGGCATCATCGTCGGTGAGCGCGAGGCGGTTGACGCCGGTGAGCTCGACGGCATCGTCGAAATAGGCGCCGACCTCGGCGAGGCGCATCAGCGTGGTCCACAGGCGGTCACCGTTGATGTGCATATTCGTCCTGTTTATTAGGGCTGGAAGATCGGGGTCAACATCGACGCATTCGACGACGGAAGCGCGGTGCGGTGCGGCGCGCGTTCGAGATCCATCCCCGGATCCTCCAGGGCGATGATCTCCATGACGTATTCACCGGGTGGAAACGACGCCGACGGAAAGCGGAAGCCGAGATCTTTGGTGTACACGGTGACGAACTGCGCGATCGCGGTGCTCCCGTTTTCGGCGCGCGAGAGCTCGTAAGCGACGATGCGATAACCCGCGGGTGTTCCGGTCGCCGGCGCGTTCCAAGCGATGACCGGAGCATCACCGACACCGGCCAGCGGTTTGTCCGCACGGACTTGAGAGATATGGACGTCGCGCACCGGAGAGATTCCCGGCGCGAGCACCTCACCGAGGATGCCGGCGGTGATGATCTGCGCGGAGATCGTCGTCGAGGAGGTCGCGCCGGACGCGGTGTAGGCGACGTCGAAATCGAAGATCGAAACCAGGAGATCGTCCCAATTGCTGGGATACGGATCGCCGTAGGTCAGGTCGACCGTGGTGTTCTCGCCGGAGAAGGAGAAGGAGGCGAGCTCCGGACCTTGATAATAAAAGCCGTGTTGCGCGGCCGCGGGGAGCGTTTGAATCCACGCAAATCCGTTCGCGGGGACCGCGTTCGCGTGGACCGTCGCGGCCATCGCCGCGAACGAGGCGCCGCTGACGGCGATCGAACGCGAGCTGTTCTGCGGGACATCCACGAAGTTTCCGCTGACCACGGTGCGCATCGCGCTGATGATGTTGCCTGCGGGCGGATTGAAGATCTTCGTCAGCGCCCTGTACGGAAGATCAGCGTCGGTTTTTTGTTCGAGCTGCGCGACGGCGAAGTGATCGCCGAGGTCCGCATTGAACAGGGGGATGCCGCGAGCCGCGAGATCGACGGTCAAAGAGTCGATCGCGTCCGCACCCACCGCGGGCGTGCCGGTCGATGCACCTTGGATGAGATCGGCGATCACGCCGAGATTCACACCGACCAGCTCCAAACGATCGCCCGACTCCCACGGCGACAAACCGGTGATGTCGAGCTCGAGGAAAGTCTCCGGCGCTGGGATCACTTGGCCAGGGCGGCCGAGCTCGGCGTCGGAGAGATCGATGTCGTCGGAGCTCGACAGATACAGCTCCGCGACCGGCGGATTCGAGGTGCGCCGCAGCAAGAGGTACTGATCTTCGGTGACGTTCTCGACGATGAAGACGCCGTCCGAAAACACCGCGGCGATCGACTCTTCGTATTCGCCGTCGCTCTTTTGCACGAACGTTCGGTAGTCTTCGCCCGACAGATCGTAGCCGACGAAAATTTCGTTGAACGCTTCGTCGATCAGGAGCGCGCGTTTGGCGCCGTGAATGTCGCGACCGCTGCTACAGGCGCTGAGCAAGACGAGAGACGAGACGGCGATCCCCACCAGGCGCATCGCGCGTCATCGTACACGATCACTGCCAAGTTCCGATCACCGAGAACATGTAGCGTTCTTCACCGTCGAGTCCGGGCTCGACCGACGCCGAGGGGAACCAGCTCTCGACCTGGAGCAGCTTCCCGTTTTTTTGCGCGCCGGCCACCGCATTTTCGTCCGCTTTTTTCTCGGCCGGCAGGTTCGCCGCGAGCAGCTCATCCCAGGTCGGGCTCTCCTCGAAATCGATGAAAGAGGTGACCACCGCCCCGAGGGCCAGGCCGGTCAGCGAGCCGATGACGTTGCCGGCTTTGAGCGGCTCACCTTTGGCGAAACCGGCCCCCAACATGCCGAGCATCATGCCGCCGAGACCCGAGAGGTTGATGATCGCAAAACGGGTCGGACGTACGTCGAGCAACCCACCGACGACCAAACCGGTGACCGTCAGGCCGATGTCCGAGCCGAGCACGGTGGAGATCAAGGTGAGGCCGGTGCTCTTTCGACCTTCGACGCGGTCGAGGTGATCGCGCAAAATCGCGCCGCCCCAACCACCGATCCACGTTCCCCAAACGTTGCCGGCGAAGAGCATCAACACTTTGGCGACGTCGAGCTGGATGTATGGCGCCAGATACATACCGGTGAGCGCGCCGAGACCGACCGTGGCCATCGCGGCTCCCGCGGCTTGCCGATCCGTGCCGTCGAGCAGCAGCGTGAGCCCGAGCGTGTGCCAAGTGAGGTAACCGACGTATGCTGATCCAAAGGCCAGGTCGCCCGCGTCGTAGCTCGCGACGTTGCCGGTGGCTGCGACGGTGATCGCACCGGCGAGCGTCAATCCTTCGGCGAGGCCGATCGCCAAACGATCGTCTTTCGACGCCAACAAACCGAGGCCGCCGCCGCCGAGCGCACCCATCGACGCGCCGACCGCGGCATATTCGCGATCATCCGCGGTGAAGTCGGTGAGCTGCGTGAGCAACAAACCGCCGCCGACGCCGAGCGCGCTTCCAAACAATGCGCCGCCGCCGATCTCGCGCGGAGGGGCGTCTTTCAAACGCGGGTGCCACAAACCGGGGGACGCGCCGCCCATCGCGGCTCCGATCGCCGCGGTCAAACCGATGGTGCTGAAGTCGCCGTCGCCGACTTCGGTGAACGGTGCCAGAGCAAGCGAGCCGGCGATCGCCAAAAGCGATGCGCCGTTCATTAAACCGAGCTGCAGCGCACGATCCGAATCGGGGATCATGAAGCCGAGGCCTGCGCCGAGGCCGCCGCCGATCAAAGACCACGCAGCGAGCTCAGCGACATCGTCCGGTTGGTAAGCGGTGAATTGAGTGAGCGCGAGCGCGCCGGCACCGAAGAGGCCTGCGCCGAGCAAGGCACCGCCGCCGAGCGCTCCGTCGCGCGGATCGTCGCCGAAGATCATGGGCATCGTTGCGCCCATGGCGGCTCCGATGCCGGCGGCGACGGGGAGCAACGCGAGATCGCCGGACTCGTCGATCTGAAGCGCGCTCGAAAGCAGGAGGCCCGCGGTCAAACCGGCGATACCGGTACCTTCGATCAGTAAGGCCCGATCGCGATTGCTGAGGTCTGCGGCGAAACCGAGGCCTCCGCCGATCATGCTGGCCAGCGCGAAGCCGAGCGCACCCTCGAGCTGATCGGACGCTTCCAAAGAGACGGCTTGCGAGATCGCACCGAAGGCCAATGTTCCAAGCCCTGCGCCGAGCATGGCGCCACCGAGTGTCTGGCGGTGATCGCGCGAGCTGCGTGCACCGAGAACCATCGGCAAAAATGCGCCGTGCCATGCACCGAACAACGCTCCCATCGAGGTGAAGACACGATCACCCGCGTCGAATTCGGTGTACGGTGCGAGCAACAAACCGGCCCCAAGGAGCGCGCTGCCGCCGAGCTCGAACATCAATGTGCCGGCGCGTCCCGGTCTATCTTCACGATAAAACGCGACGCCGCCGCCGAGCAGATCACCCGCGGCCATGAAGAAGACACTTTCGAGCTGATCGAGCGCTTCGATCTCGGTGAGCTGCGAGACGAGCGTACCCACGAGGGTCCCGGCGCCGGCACCGAGCAAACCGCCGCCGCCGTAGCTGCGATCGTTCGGGCGATCGACGTAGGTCCGCGGCAAGAGTGCGCCGTGATAGAGGCCCGCCAATTGGAAGAGGACGATCGTTCTCAGATCGTTGGCACTATATTCAGTATAAGGCGCAGCGAGCGCCGAGATGCCGAGGCCGAGCGCCGACGTCAGATGCAAAACGAGCGCAGCGTCCCGGCGCCCTGATTCTTCGACCGAGAGCACCATGCCGCCTCCCGTCGCGGCGAACGCCGAGGTGAGGAGGAACGTCTCGCCGACATCTCCTTGATCAGGATCGACGAATTGCGCCAACACCGCACCGGCCAAAAGACCCGTGCTCGCTCCGAACAGAGCGCCGCCGCCGACCTCGGATTTATCGAGCTCTCCATCTCGGTGGAGCGCCGGGAGCCAAGCGCCGTGCCAGGCGCCGAGCGCCGTCGCAGCAGTCATCAGCGCGGCGTCTCCGCTGGTATATTCAGTATAAGGCGTGAGCAACACGCCGGCGAGCAAAGCCAAGCCGCCTGTACTTTCGATCAGGAGCGCCTTTCTCTGCGAGCCGAGCTCTGGAAATGCGAGCGCCAAACCTCCGGCGATGCCCATGGATGCAGCGAAAGCGCTCGACGCTTCGAAGATCTCTCTTTGGGGGACGAGCTGCGCGTAGGCGCTCGCGCCAAGGAGGCCGAGGCTGGTGCCCGCGATCGCGCCGCCGCTCGCACGGCGCGTGTTCGGTGTGTGTTCGAATGTGTAGGGGAGCGCGCCGCCGAGGATGCCCAGAGCCGCGGCGCCGTAGAACAAAGTGAAAGCGTCATCGGCATTCCATTCAGTATAAGGCGACAAGGCGAGCGCCGCCGCGTAGCTGCCGATGCCGAGACTTTGTACGAGCACCGCACCCGCGCGTCGATCTTCGGCCAACATGCCTATGCCCCAACCGAGCGCGTCGGCGGTGCCGGAGATCATGCTCGCTTCCGCGAGATCGAGCGTGGAGATCGGCTCATCAGTCAGCTCGCTCAACGCGGCGCCGAGCGCGAAGCCGAGACCGCCGCCGAAGAGCCCGCCGCCGGCGATCTCCCGGCCCGACGGGTAGTCGTCGTGCCAGAGAAACGGGAGCATCGCGCCATGAAGAACGCCGTGCGCGGTGAGCAGCGAGCTCCCCGCGAAGAATGTTTCTTGGTCGCCGGAGCCGAGGCCGGAAGCGAGCAGCGCCGTCGTTCCGGCCAAGCCGAGCAAGGTTCCACTTTGTGCGAGGATCGAGGTGGAGCGCGCGCCGAACGAGGGAACCAACAAGCCGAGGCCGGCGCCGATCGATGCGCCCGCGACCGTGCCCAAGCTGGCGACGCCGACTTGTTCGAAGCGGAGATCGAGAAATTGTGCGACGCCGATCGCCAGCGCCGCGCCCGCAGTCGCGCCGAAGAGTAAGCCACCGCCGTGTTGATCGCCGGGCGCATTCGCGTCGTTCCACAACGTGGGGCTGAGCGCGCCGATCGCCGCACCGCTGGCGGCCGCGAGCGTGAGGTACGCGTACCCCGGTTCGGTCATCACGATCGATTCGGCGAACGGTGCGGTGAGCGCCAAGCCGCCGGCGATGAACGCACCGGTGATGGTGCTCCGCGGGCGCACGCCGAGATTTGGGACCAAATAACCGAGACCGATACCTGACAATCCGAACAGGCCGGCGCCGCCGAGCGTGGTGTACATCGTCTTATCGGTGAGATCGACGAGCTGCGAGAGCAGGATGCCGCCGAGCGTGCCTGCACCTGCGCCGAGCAACAGTCCGCCGGGGAAAGAGGGTTGATCGAAAGTTTTCTCTTCCAGGCGCACCGAGAATTGTCCGCCGGCGAGGAAGCCGCCGATCGCCGCGTAGCTGATCAGCTCACGATCGTTGTCGTGCAGCTCGATCCAATCTTTGGCGAGGAACAACGCGAGCGCACCGGCTGCAGCGCCGGCTTCCGCGAGCGCATACGCGGGACGCCCGCGGAGACCTTCGAAAGCGAGACCTGTACCACCGGCCAGGGCGGCGCCGGAGAGGGCGCCGATCGCGGAGAAGGCGGCGCCGCGTGCATCGAGCTCGCCGGTTTGGGACAAGACCAGTCCCGCGAAGAATCCTGCACCTTGCCCGACGATCATCGCAGTGGCCGATCGACCAGCATCGAAGTCTCCGCGATCGAAGATCCCCGGCGCGAGCGCACCCAAAAATGCGCCGTGAGCCATCATCGTGCCCATCAAAAGCAGGTTGTCTTCCACCTCCAAACGGCGCGCGAACAAGGCCATGGGTACAGTGGAGAACGCCGCAGCCGCCATGCCGACGTACGCGGAGATCGGCTCTCGGCGTTCCAGCTCTCGGTTGCGCAGGAGCGAGGTCAACGCCGCTGCCGCAAAACCTGCTTCGACCGCGGCGGCGTTCGCCAGCGCCGCGTCACCCACGCTCCACTCCGCGTTTTTCATCGTCAGGCCCGCGACCGTAAGGCCGAGAACCTCGCCGCCGAGCGTGGCCCAGCGGACATTTTGATCGGTGAGCCCGAACGCACCTCCGAGACCCCAACCGCCGAGTGTTCCGTAGAGCGCGACGGTCCCGAAATATCCGGCGTCGCCGATGGTCACGTCTTCGTTGAGCGTCAGCAAGAACGGCGTCGCACCGCCGAGCACCAAACCGACGGCCCCGGTGAACACCGGCGAGAGCTCCGCATCGGCGAGATCGGCGGCGAGCAACATCATCGTCGTGCCGAACGCGCCCGCTTCGACGACCAGCGGTATACGGCCGTACGGATCCCACTCCGGATAACGCAGCGGATCGATCTGGTGGAGCGCGTTGCGTGCGGCCATGCGCACCTCGAGCGCCGGATCTTTTGCGAGCGGCTTGATCAAAGTTTCGGCGTCGCCGCTGTCGAGCTTGGCGAGACCTTTGAGCGCGCGTGCACGGATACTCGTGGGGAAACGAGCCTGCGCAGCGAGCTGTGCGAGCGCGGGAACGGATTGTCGCGGTGCTTGTTGTTCGAGCAGTGCGATCGCTTCGCTCGCGAGCTCCGGCGAAGAGATCGCCGCGGCGAGCACGGGCGAAGTGATGCGTTCGTCCGTGCGTCCATCGAGCGCTTGGAAGAGCGCGGGATAGCGGTGGAGGTGCTCTTTGCTGGCCAACAGCTCGAGCAGCGGCGGGAGCAGATCTTGATCGCGTTGCTCGAGGAGGAGATTGAACGCGTGATCGTCTCTCGCGTCGTGATGAACGGCTTTCGCGACCGCTTCGAGCACGTCCGGGCCGCGCAGCTCCTCGATCGCTTCGAGCGCCAGCGCACGCGCGCGCGTGTTGTCGCCCCCGGCCAGCGCAAGGAGTCCTGCGCGGGCTTCAGGCCGCGTTTTGACGAGATCCACCAGCATGCGGTCACCTTTGTCCCCGCCGATGATCTTCAAGGCGCGTTCACTGATCGTTGGATCAGGTCGCGCCTTGAGCGAGGCAATCAATCGCCGGCGGGGTGCGGTCGCCGGCGCGCTTCGCTCCAGCTCGGACAACAGGGATGGGACCACCTTCGCGTCGCGCTGCACCGCCAAGTAACTTGCGGCGCGTTGCGCCACCGGTTCGTTTTTCGCGTCGATCAGATATCGAGCCAGCAGCTCCGAAGCGCGTGTGGCCGTGCGGACACCTGCGAGCTCGATGGCGGCAGCACGGACCTCGTCGCTGGTGCGGTGATCGAACATGGAGAGCGCGGACAACACCGGCTCTTCGTCTTGCTGAGCGATCGCCGTCATCAGATCTTTTTTCAGTGCGGCGTCTTTCTCCAGACCGAGCCGGCCGACCAGCACGCGCACCAGCTCGGGATCCCGGGAGCGCGCGAGGCCGGCGATCGCCTGGTGGCGGACGTGAGTGTCGGGATCGGAGATCGAGCCCGCGAGCGCGAGCGCCGAGGGCAAGCTGGTCGAAGCCGCGAGCGCGGTCGCCGCGGCGCGGCGCACCAAGATCTCGCGCGAGGCGAGCGCGGTGCGGAGGAACGGGAGGGCCTCCTGGTCTTTTGGCCAGGTGGCGATCAACTGCGTCGCGGGCAGGTGGCGGCGTCGATCTTTGGAGAGCAGATCGCGGGCGGCGAAGATCAGCGGATCGCCCTTCTCTTCCGCGGGCGGGATCTTCCTTGCTTCGCGCGAGGAGAGCTCGAGCCAGGCGATCAGCCGGATCTTGGCTTCCTCGTTCGCCGCGCCGAGCGCAGCTGCAGCCGCGATCCGGCGCCGGGCGGCGACTTGTTGGTCGCTCGCGATCTTCTCGAGGCGCATGCGCACTTCCGGAAAAGGATAGCGGCCGAGCGCGGCGATCGCGGCTTCGGAGACTTCGTCGTCGCTGTCGTTGGTGGCGCGCATCAACGCGCCGATCAGCTCGAACAAGGCGCGGGAGCGATCGGGTACGCCGAGCTCGCCGAGCGCGGTGACGGCGGCGGCGCGGACTGCGGCTTCGGGCGATTCGGCTTTCGCGATCAGCGGATCGATGAACAGCGGAAGATGCGTGCTGCCGGCGGAGAGCGAAGATTGTGCGCGGACGCCGGCGTCATCCGCGGCCATTCCCGCCAACGCGCGAACGATGGTGCTGCGTTCTTCCGGCGAGAGCTCGGCGTTCGCGGGGGCGGCGATCGCGAGCGAGAGGAGCGCAGTGATCCACGAAGTCACATTTTGGTCGTAAGGCGAGTCGTACGCGCGAGCCTAGGGTCCAGGCTCGAAGTGATTGCGAACATGAGAACGCGTCTGCGCAGACTGCGAAGCCGAGCTCGCGTCACGGCTTCGGAGCGCCCGACTTTTTCATGGTCTTCTCGACCGCACAGGCGTCCGGGTTCTTGAGCTCGCACCCTTTCATCGCGTACTTGAACGCGGCGACGCGATTGCCGCGGTCGAGATAAGCATTCGCCGCAATCGCGCAACCGGTACCCGAGCTGAGGGTGTCGCAGCTTCGAGCCCCGACTTCGATGGCGCGTTTGTAATTGTGCAGATCGAAATGTAAGCGGGCGGCCCAATCACATCCATTGGCGGACATGCCTTCGCAGGCCTTTTCTGCGTACGGCAGCCCGGTCGCGAAATTGCGTTTGTCGTAGTACATATTCGCGGCCCACTCACACGACAACAAGTGAGCACTTTCGCACTGAGTCACCGCGCGAGTCAGGGCCGCGGTGAGATCACCCGCCTCGTAGTCTAAGCGGACCTGCCAGGTGCACCCGTCGGCATCACCTGCGCGGCACGCATTGCCCGCATACATACGAGTGGCGTTCTTGTTGCCCGATTCGTAAGCAATCTGGGCCGCCCAAGAACAAGTCGTGGCGTTGGTTCCGATCGAGCAATAGGTTGTCGCGATCTCGAACGCGCGGTCTTTGTTTCCAATCTCATACTCGAGCTTCGTCAGCCATGCGCAGGTGTTCGCGTGACTGAGCGTCTCGCAACCGTGTCGAGCATACTGGCGAGCCTTTTCTTTTTCCTCCGCGGTGTATGCGGAAGAGGCTGCATTGGAGCACGCGTTTCCGTCGCCTGCTCCACAGGCCTCTGCGTCCGGCGAGCCCGTGAAATCAGCGGTCGACGCCCGCGGACCGCGGACCGCGTCCATACGCTTCTCATCAGGACACCCATCTTCATCTTCATAATCGTTCAAGGTCTCTGGGCGGTCTTTGCAGACATCGCGCAGATCCGGAACACCGTCGCGATCACTGTCCATGTTCGGCGAGACCAGAATGTCTTTTTTCTCGACGCTGAAAATGAACTCCCCGCCTTCATCACCGTAGAGATCTCCAGTCTGCGGGGTCTGCAAATTGCTGCTGGCCGCGCTCTGTAAATAGACGGCGAGCTCCGAGGTGGTGACGTACCCGTTGCCGTCGAGATCCGCGAGACCTTCCCGCAATCCCCGCAAGAACTGTCCGGTGAACAGGCTATGCCCGGACGAGCCGCCGTCGGAGACCCGCTGATTTTTTCCGCCGGCGGTGATCATGCGCCGGCCTTTTCGACGCATCAGCTCGCTGATGTAATTCGGGCGATCCGGGGAGATGAGCGTCGACTTCAGCGCCAACATGCCGCCGTAACACGCATCCATGATGAACAGCTGATGTCGTGCGGCGCCCATCTTCTTCGAGAGGCTCTGCAGCTCTTCCATGGAAATGTTCGCGGATGCAGAACCGTCGGCGTCGGCCGGAACGATGTATCCATGGTCTTCGTCGCCGAAACGCTCCGTCGTTCCATGCCCGGAAAAATAGATGAGCACGCGATCGCCGTCGCGCAGTCGCCGAGCGAGAACGTCTTCGAGGTGATAGAGGATCTTTCGTTTCGTCGCCTCGGCGTCGAAGAGCGTGGTGACGTTCATTCCTTGGTCGCGCAGAAAGCCCGAGACCGCAGTCGCGTCTTTCACCGCATTTTTCAACGGCGGAAGCTGCGGGCCGGTATATCGGTTGATGCCGACAACGAGCGCGTACCCGGAAGCCGCAGGTTGCGCCGCGACCTCGCTGTTCGCCAACAAGAAGATCGTTGTGAAGACGAATGCCCCAGACCTCATGAGACCCCCGCAATCGAGGATAGCCGTATTTTCGGCGGAAGGAAGACTGGCCTCAAGGACAGGTGGGACTACAGGCCCCGGAGCTCGCCTCCACCAATCGCTCGGCGTCGGCGCGCCGCAAACCTCGCGGATAACGCGCCAAATACTCCCGCGCGAGCTGCGCGGCGCCCTCGACATCTCCACGCCGCGAACGCGCGACCGCCAACAAAAACATCGCATCCTCCACGCGCGCATCCGCGGGATGATCCCGCGCCAGCTCAGCGAAGCTCTGCTCCGCGACACCGAAATCGCCGGCGCTGAAGGCGTCCATGGCGCGCTTGAAGATCGCACCTGCGCTCGGTTTCGCGGGTACGGGAGCTTCTTCGCGTATGAGCTCGACCGGCTCGACCGGCGCGATCGGAACAACAGGCTCGTTGAGAACGACGGGCTCGATCGGCTCGATCACTTTGCCGGGCTCGATCGCTTTGCCGGCGATCTTCTTCTTGCCTGCGATCTTCGCCTCCCGAACCACTTCGCGCGGAGACTCGGGCACGATCACCGCTTCGACCTCGGGCGCCCAGCTGTTCCCTGCGCGCAGCGAGACCGCGGCCCGCCCCGCGAGACGGAGCTCCACGTGACCTTCGTCGACCCGAACGCTGTTCGTGCGAACACCGTCGACCTCCACCACGAACCGCGTTCCTTTCACCTCGAGCTCGCCGTCGGGCAGCTCGACCACAAACCGTTCGCCGGCGTGCACCGCTTGCACCTCGAGCTCAAAACGTCCGCGCGACAAACGTGCACGCGATGCCGCTCCGCGCGCAGAGGTGCTCCACTTTGCACCGCTCGACGCTGTGATCTCCACATCGAGCACGTCCTCGACTGACAGCCGCCACACGAACACCGCAGCGAGCACGCCCGCGATCGCTGCCGCTTTCCACGGCCAAGAAACGCGCGCACGTTGCATCATCTGTTCATTCGCGCGGCGAAGAAGCTCGTTGGCGGCGCGACGACGTGCGAGCGGCGTCGACTCCGACACCGGCAACAGCTCCGCCGCCTGCTGCAGACGTGCGAGCACCCGCTGCTCCTCGAGACACACCGCACAAGACGCCGCGTGGCGTTCGAACGACGAACCCTGCGCCGCCGAAAGGCGACCGTCTTCCAGTGCAGCGGCCTCCCAAGTCCGCCCGCAAGGCGTCATCGCACTTCCTCCAACGCCGCGCGCAGCTCGAGGCGTGCTTTGTGAAGGCGGGTCCACACGGTGTTCACCGGAACACCGAGCGCACGCGCGACCTCTTCGCCGCTCAAACCTTCGAGCGTGACCAACACGAACGTTTCCTGCTTTTTGCTGGAGAGACGCAAAAAAGCCTGCTCGAAACGCACCATCATCTGATCGCGCTCGACGAGCTCTCCGGGGGTCGGCGGCGGCGACGTCACCCAAGCCGATTTCCACGCGGCGAGCCGCTGCACGGCGCGAGAGAGCGAGCGGCGATAACGTCGCGACATCATCGTCGCGATGCCGAAGATCCAACTGCGCGCCGAGAGCTTGGTATCGAACCGCGGCGCGGCCCGCGCAACCTCCAGAAAAGTTTCTTGCAACAGATCGTCGCGATCGCCCAGCGAGACACCGAGCCGATCGAAGTAACGTCCGATCGCCGGCTCGTAGCGGTGATAGAGCCTGCCGAGCGCGTCGAGATCTCCATTCGCCACGGCGGCGATCAGCTCGCTGTCCGCCGTCATCGCGGGGATCGGCTCTTTTGCCCGGTGGATCACGGCGCGGTGAGCTCCACGCCGAGCACGCACGCGAAGGCCCAGCGCGCACCGAGCGACGAATCCTCGCTCGGGTCCCGAAGGACTCCGGGCACCATCTGTTGGTCCCCCCGACCGAAACGCGGCACGACGTCGGCTCCGAGCTCGGCGCGCAATCGAACCGACTCTCGGCGCGGCCACACGGCGCCGGCCCACAAACCAAAGCGCGCTTCGGAGGTCGTCTGATCCTCTGCGACGATCATCGCGCGTCGAGGATCATTGATCGAAAGGACAGGTCGCGATGCCGAGTCGAGCGCGTTCAAAGCGAGCGTGAGCTTCGCTCCTGCGAGCAGTGCAAGCTCGCCGATCGGCTCGCGCATTCCGGCGACGATGCTCAGCGCGATCGCGCTCGACGGAGAGGCCGTGTCATCGCTCGCTTCCGTCATGCGTAGGTCCCACTCGGCGGCCACACCGATCTCCAGCGCTCCCTGGCTGAGCGCGATCAAACCGCGCATGACGAAGCCGGACGCACGATTCGGACCTCCACGCGCGCCCGCTTGCAGCGAGAACACGGGCATCGTGGCAGGCGCAGGCTCGATGGATAAAATCGACGGCTCGCTGAGCACCGGTGTCGCGAGAACACGTTCGGCGAGCGCCGCGATCATCGGTGCGAGCTCGTCCGGGCTCTCGAGCACGCGCACCGCTTCCGAACCTTCGCGCGTCGTGTACGTCAAACGCGCGCCGGCGGTGTCCGCTTCGAGCTGAATGCGCGCGCAGTCCGAGCCGACGTCGGACAAGGAGCCAAGAGCGATCGACCAAGCCTCCGCCAGCTCATCAGCGACCGCGATTTCACACGTCGAAGACACAAGCATCGCGAGGAGAAAAACCGGGGACACCACTTCTATCCGCCTCTCGAGGCCGGAACCTTCATTGGCAGCTCAATTTTTTTTTCGAGTGAAGGTCGCAGGCGCAGCAGGCGGATTAGAGCATGGATCCGCCGGCTTCACTTCGAATCGTCGCCTGCGCGATCCCTCTTTTTTGCGCGTCGTTCGCGGCGAAAGCTGAACATACGGAGAGCGCGACGATCGCACCCACAGCGGAGGAGGTGATCGTGCACGGCACGCGGCGTCATGAAACGGTGGTGACCATCGAGAGCGCCGAGCTCCGCCTTTTGCCCGGGGCTTTCGGCGATCCATTTCGTGCCGTGGATGCGCTCCCCGGCGTGACGCCGATGATCTCCGGGCTCCCGTTCTTTTTCATGCGCGGATCGCCTCCGGGAAATGCGGGCTATTTCTTCGACGGAGTCCGCGTTCCGCTGCTCTATCATCTCGGCCTCGGCCCTTCGGTGCTTCATCCGGCGCTGGTCCGCGAAGTCGACGTCTATTCGGGTAGAGCACCCGCGCATTTCGGCCGCTTCGCAGGTGGGATCATCGCCGCCGGTGCCAACGAGCCGAGCTTACAAACGCACGGCGAAGCCCATGTTCGCCTCTACGACGCCGGTGGATTGATCGAAACGCCGTTCGCCGGTGGACGCGGCAGCGTGTTGCTCAGCGGCCGCTACTCTTACACCGCAGCGATCTTCTCTTTGGTCGTGCCCGAGCTGACGCTCGACTATCGCGATCTCCAAGCGCGCATCGCCTACGAGCTCACGCCGCGCGACGTGCTCAGCGTGTTCGCGTTCAGCTCCTACGATCTGCTCGCTGAAGAAAAAAACGGGATCAAAGAAGTGCTCTTCGGCGCTGAATTCTATCGCGCCGATCTCCGCTACGACCACGACTTCGACAGCGCCATGCTGCGCACCGCGATCACTTTGGGCTTCGATCGCGGCAATGTCAGCCCCCTCGCGGGAGAACAGCGGTACGTCGTCGACCGTTCGCTCGCCGCGCGCGTCGAGGTGAACGGTGAGCTCGATTCCACGGTGCGTTTTCGTGCAGGCGCCGACGTTCGCCTCGACGACTACGAAACCGAAGCACCCAAATACGGCGATCCGGACGGCCCACGCACGCGCGAGTTCAGCGAGCTCTTCCCCGCGCGGCGCGACTCCGCGGCTGGGGTTTGGGTGGAGCTCGATTGGGAGCCTGCACCCGGCATCGACCTCGAACCTGGACTCCGCGCCGATGTCTACGCCTCCAAAGCGGGAGCTCGGCTCGGCGCCGATCCGCGGATCGCCGCGAAACTTTCCGTGCATGAGCTCGTCCGCGCCGTCGCGACGTTCGGCATCGCGCACCAACCTCCGTCGTTCGTGGTGCCCATACCTGCACTGGTGCCCGCAGAAGACGGCGATGGTTTGCAGCGAAGCGTACACGGTGCGCTCGGGGCCGAAGTCGAGCTCGACGCGGACACTATGGCCAGCGCCACCGTCTTCGGCTCCGCGTTCTTCGCGATCAACGACGCGTTCAGCGTCGACACGGGCCGCGAAGATCCGAGCTTCGTCGAGCGCGCCGACGGCACCGCGTTCGGCGTCGAGCTCTACTTGAAACGCAAACTGACGCGACGTATCGGCGGCATCCTCTCGTACACACTCTCGCGATCGGTGCGCACCGTCGACGGCTCCACTTTCGTCAGCGCTTTCGATCGCACACACGTCGCGAGCGCAGCCGTCACCTACGATTGGGGCTCGAATTGGCGAAGCGGTGCACGCGCAGTTTTTTACACCGGCACGCCGGAGCCGGAGATCGAGCTGTCCTCGAGGACACCGGCGTTTTTTCGACTCGATCTGCGCGTGGAAAAACGCTGGACGTTCGACGAAACCGCGTGGCTCGCTTTCGTCTTCGAGGTGCAAAACGCGACCTTCAGCAAAGAGACGGTCGACTCCTCCGACGACTCGCTGGGCCCGATCGTGATTCCCAATCTCGGAGTGGAGGCCGGATTTTGAGAGCGCTCTCGTTACTGCTCGTCTTCGCGTGCGGTTGTCTTCCCGGCGACCTCCGCGAACCACCCGGCCGAGTCGTAGCGACGCTCTCGCCGATGGAGATCGCCGCGGGCTTTCGCACCGCCGATGGCTGGGACATCTCGTTTGGCCGCTTCGTGATGGCCTTCGGCAACGTGGAGAACATCTCCGACGCGTGCACGGTCTACTCCGACAATCGCTACAGCCGGATCCTCGATCTACTGCGCCCAGGGCCTCAACACCTCACGACGTTCTTCGCCGCCGGCTCGTGCAAATTGTCGGTGGCGATCATCCCCGCCGACGGCGACAGCGTGCTCGGCGAGGGCATCGACGGCGAAACACGAGAGCGCATGATCGCTCCCGGTAACGACACGTTCATGATGGTGCGGACCGTCGACGGCACCGCGCCCGCGATCGGTGCTTCGCTCGAAGTCATCGGTTCGGCCGAGAAGCTCGGGCGCGTCGTCTCCTTCCACTGGACGTTTCGACAGTTCGCACCGCGCCTCACCTGTGATGTTTTGGAGATGCACGCCGAAGAAACGATCGAGCTCGAGCTCTATGCGGTGGGCTCGACGCTGTTCAGATCAATCGAAGGAGAGACACGTTTCGATGAGCTGGCCGCGGCGGACGCAGATGGAGACGGCGCGCTGACATTGCTCGAGCTCGACGCGATTCCGACGACCGATGACCACCGGACCGTCGCCAAGCGCATCTATCACGGGCTGCTGCGCGAGCTGATCATCGGGAGCGACATCGAGCTCTGCGCGCCGACAAACATGCCGCGCCCAGGGTGATTCGGTCGCAGCAAAGAAGCTCGAACGTTCCGACCGGGAGAGGGCGGCGATCGCAGCGGCTTTTAGAAAGCTGTAAAGAGCGCGGTCCGGTTGTGATCGCGTTCTCTTGAGTAGAAGCGCGGCAAGCGCGTGTTTCTGCCCCGATAAATCGACATATTGGCATGGTCCACCACCGGAACGGTCTCTGCACGGCGCGGCCCAATGCAGAAGCGAATCTCTCGATATGTCTTCCCGGTCAGTTCGATCGCCATGCTCGCGCTCAGCGCTTGCGGGGGCGACGACGACAACAATAACAACAACAATAATAATAACGGCACCAGCTTCTCCAAGGCCGCGCTGGTGACCTCGAACCCGACCGGCCGCTCCATGGACTCCTTGATCCGGGCCGGCGCGAAGCTCGACACCAAAGTGGCGACGCTCGGCAATCTTGATCTTTTGGCCAGTATCCAAAGCCTGACGATCGAACCGACCTCCGGCGACGGATATTTGACCTTCGACGCCCTCGGTATGACCGGCGGAATCGCGGTCTACACGGACCTCGCCGAGATCTCGGCGGACCAACTTCTCGGTGGAGCCGCGCGGGTGATCTCCGGCGCAAATACTCAGTTGGTTCAGCCGAAGGGCATCTTCGTTGCGACCACGCTCAACCTCATCCTGGTCGCGGACAACGGAGCAAAGAACATCAAAGCGTTCCCGATCAATGCGACGGGCGACGTCGCGGCGATGCACACCATCGCGCTCGGCGACACGCGTGGTGTTTGGGACATTCACTATGACGCGACCTCCGATATCTTGTGGGCCGCCGGCACCGACGGTGTCGCGCTCGCCTATGATCAATTTTCGACGAGCTTCGGGGCCAGCGGCCCGAGCCGGACGATCACCCCGACGGGGCTTGGCAACGTGAAGGTCTCCGTCAATCTGCACGGCATCGCCTATGACAATACGCTCGATGTGCTGATGTTGTCGGACGTCGGAGATGCGGCCAGCGCCACGGACGGCCAGCTGTTCGTGATCACCAGTGCGCGGACGGCGACCGGCGAAACGCAGGTCACTGCGATGATCGGCGGAGCTGCGACCGGTCTCGGCAATCCCGTCGACCTCGTCTATCAAGGCGGCAATCTGTTCATCGCCGAGAAGTCGAACAATACGATTCTTCGCTTCGATGGTGCGGCGGTCTTGGTCGGCGCACTCGGAACGGCGCCCACGGCGATGGTTTCGGTCGACAAAGTCGAATCGGTAGCGGTGGCTGCGGTCGGCGGTATCGGCGGCGGCGCGCTGTTGACGACTTCGAATCCCGACGGAATCGACAGTGATACAATTGTGCAGGTCCCGCTGACGTTGACGAGCATTGCGGCAACGTTGTCCGCGGTCGGCCTGATCACCAGTGTCGAAAGTGTCACCTTGGCCTCGAACGGCGATGGTTACCTCAGCTTCGCTTCGGGTGCGGGTGGCGGTTTGTTGGTGATCGACGATCTCGCGAACGCGGACGCCGATGCAGATGTCAGCGGCGGTGATCGGATGATCCGCGGTGCGGCGACGACGTTGGTGGCGCCGAAAGGTCTGCACGCTTCGGGGTCCTTCGTGATCGTCGCTGATTTTGGAGCGAAGGCGATCGCCGTCTTCCCGATCGCTGCGAGCAACAACGCAGAACCGACGTTCCGCACGACGAATCTCGGCGGAACGCGCTCTGTGTGGGATGTGTTTCATGATGAGGCGAAGGACCGTCTGTTCGCCGCCGGCACCGACGGCTCCTTGTTGGTCTATGACGCGTTCTCCACGGCGCGCGGAGCGGATGGCCCGACGCGGACGATCACCCCGGCGGGCGGCGTGAACCTCCACGGTGTGGCTTACGATGCAGAGACGGACACCATCTTCGCGACCGATGTCGGCGACGCGATGGTGACGACGGACGGCAAGATCTACGTCATCGAGAATGCCTCGACCGCGAGCGGCACGGTGACTCCGAAAGTGACGATCGCCGGTGCGACCAGCAAGCTCGGCAATCCGGTCGACTGTGCATATGACGGCGAACGCCTCTACGTGGCGGAGAAGAGCAATGATCTGTTGTTGCGCTTCGACGGTCTGGCGGCGCTCGACGGAATGAGCGATCGCGCAGCCGATGCTTCGATTGCGGTGGTCAAGGCCGAGTCGGTCGCGCTCGTCCCCTAATCGCTACGGCGAGGACGCCCCCAGGCAAAAAAGATTCGGTACGGAGATGGAGGGATTTGAACCCCCGTTAGAGTTGCCCCTAAACATGATTTCGAATCATGCGCATTCAGCCGCTCTGCCACATCTCCACGAGCGTGGAGCCTGATAAGCGACCGTAAGCGCGAACGTCAATCGCTTTTAAGGCGGGGGGCTTGCTTCGAAGTTGGGGGCGTGATTCTTGGCGACCGATCGAAGCTTGGAGCAGCGCATGGATCTTCAACGAACATTGAGTCGATACGTCGAAAAAACGCCTGCCGGAACGATGTCCGAGGTCGCCTCGAGCTTGCTCGAGCTCCTCGAAGCCGACGCCGTCGAGGTCGTGGGAACACCGGGGCGTCCTGTCCCGGCCGAGGATGTGGCCGAGCGCCTGGAGACGCGCCTCGAGAAGGTGCGCCGCCGCGATGACCCGCCCGAGGGCCTCGACATGATCGAGGACGCGGTCGCGCATCTTCGTGCTTACGACGACATCGTCGCGCCCTTCACCTTCGAGGACGGAGACGGCGTCCGCTGGTTCGTGCTCGCCGCGAACGACGACGTCGTCGCGTGTTACACCAGCGCGCCATTCATGGAAGCGGATATGTAGCTCCGCACCCAGCGCGGAACGTTGTAGCTTCCTCGCATGCCGAAGAAGCTCGACCGCAATAAAGCGTTCCTCAACCGAGCCAAAGAACGCGCCCTCGATCTCATCGCCTTCATCGATCGCTCACCGACGCCCTATCACGCGGTGAAAGAAGCGATCCGCCGCCTCGAAAACGCAAAGTTCAGCCGCCTCGAGGAGAGCCCCGCCTGGAAGCTCAAGGCCGGCGACCGCCGCTATGTCACGCGCAACGGCTCTTCGATCATCGCTTTCGTCGCGGGCACCGGCTCCGTCGCCGAGCACGGGTTCAAAATGATCGGCGCACACACCGATTCGCCGAACCTCAAGCTCAAACCGCGCGCGAGTTACACCAACAAAGGATTCCGCCAGCTCGGCGTCGAAGTTTACGGCGGCGTGTTGCTCCATACTTGGTTCGATCGCGATCTCTCCATCGCCGGCCGCGTCGCGGTACGCGAAGGCAAAAAGATCGAGATGCGTTTGGTCGATCTGCAACGCCCGTTGCTGCGCATTCCAAACCTCGCGATCCACATGAACCGGGACGTGAACAAAGACGGCTTCAAAGCGAATCCCCAAACACATCTGCCGCCGGTGATCGCCCTCGACAGCGGCGGGAAAAAAGACGGCGACGATTTCTTGAAGAGCTTGATCGGTGAAGCGGCGGGCGTGTCGCCGGGCTCGATCGTCGATCACGATCTCTCACTTTACGACGTACAAAAAGGAACCCTGTCCGGCGTGAACGACGAGCTGATCTTCGTCGCGCGTTTGGATAATCTCGCGAGCAGCTTTCACGCGCTCGACTCGTTGATCGAGAGCGCAAATACCGCGACGAAACACACGCGGATGATCGCGCTGCACGATCACGAAGAGATCGGCTCACGCAGCGCGCAAGGTGCCGCCGGACCGTTCCTGGAAAACGTCTCCTCACGTGTCGTGGAAGCCACTTCGAACGAATCGCAAGCCTTCGCGCGCGCGATCGCCTCCTCGTTTCACATCAGCGCCGACATGGCGCACGGCGTCCATCCGAACTACGCCGACAAACACGAGCCGCAACACATGCCGATGATCGGCCTCGGACCGGTCATCAAGAACAACGCAAATCAGTCCTACGCCACCGACGGCGAATCCGCCGCCGTGTTCGCCGCCATCTGCGACGACGCGGGTTTCGAGCCGCAAAGCTACGTGGTGCGCACCGACCTCGGCTGCGGGAGCACCATCGGACCGATTACCGCATCTCGCATCGGCGTGAAGACCGTCGATATCGGCAATCCGATGTTGTCGATGCACTCCATCCGCGAGATGGCGGGCACGCACGACACCGAGCTCATGCATCGCGCGATGGTCTCCTTCCTCCGAGGGTAGTTACAACGACACCACGTTTCGCGTTACAACAGACGCGGTGGAGTACGGAATTCAGCGGCGCTCGACGTATCTCGTGCCGCCGGAGAGCGAAGACCTTCCCTGGCTGTTCGATCAGTTCGACGTGCCTGAGGTCTACATGATGTTCGGCTTCGATCGCCCCTCGAAGCTGCGGATGATGCGCCAGTACCGTTCCGGCAACATCGTCGTCGCGCTCATCAAAAAGGCAGAGACCAAAAAACGGATCGGTTTTGCGGTGATGTTTCCGCCGGCCGGAAACTTCGACTTCTGGGAGTTCGGCTACGCGATCCCCGAGGTCCTCGATCGCGATGCGTTCAGCGCGCTCAACGCGACGGACGCCATGGCGCACTACATGTTCGAGCACCTGCGCGTCGCGGCCTGCGGTTGGCGCACGCGCGAAGACAATCGTTCTGCGGACGCGGTCGTTCGCCGGCTTGGTTACGAGCCGAAAGAGACGATGACCATCGATGGCCACAACTACACTTTTTACCGGCTGAGCCACGAACGTTGGATGCAGCGCAAAGAGAAGCTCATGCGCGGGGAGGTGACGCATCCCTCGGGAATCGGCGAAGCTTTCGTCACTTTGCCGGAGTATCCGTTCGAGCCGCTCGTCCCCAAACAGCCACCAAAGTAGCGAAGGAGCATTATGATCTTTAGGCCAGCATTGCTGTTGTTTTGTGCTGGGCTGGCCGCGTGCTCCGACAAAGAGGAGCCCCCACCGGTCATGCCTCCGCCGGTCGTTTTGGACATCGACGCCTACGATGCGTGGCGCGAGATGCTCACTGTCCTTCGGGACAGTCCCGATCATACGTATGCGAGGGCGAACCGCGCGGTGGCGACCGCCGATCCCGAAGTGATCTTCAACTTCGTGCGCGACGAGGTCGCCATGTTGCCGCCGTCGCCGGGATCTTTTTTCGACGCAGAAAATGCGATCCGTTGGGGGGCCCGCGGAACTTTGCGTGGAGCGGCCGGAACGCCGCGCGAACGGGCCGAGCTGCTGCGGGCTCTGTTGATGCGCGCCAGCATCGAAGCGGACATCGTCGTCGGGCGAGCGATTCCCGGCACAGCGATGATGCCGTTTTTGACGAAGTCTCCAACGCGCACCATCGATTATACAGGTGCTGCCGCGAAGCTCGAACGTTGGACCGCGGTGCTCGGTGAGCCGAACGAGCCGGCCGGCGGTTTCGTGGAAGTGCTCGATCCGACGTCGGCGATCAAGAACGCCATCCTCGCGAAGATCAAACCGCTGCTCACTGTCCCCGCGGACAGCGCGCCGTTCGACCCGGCGATCGATCGAATTCCGTTGGTGCGGCTGAAGCTGGGCACCGAATTCGCTTATGCGAATCCGAACGTCGAAGGTGCAGAGTATGGCCAAACGTACACCGTGGAGGAGCCGGTGCTCGCCGATCCGCCGAGCGGTGAACGTGCGCTGTCGATCCGCGTCGAAGCATCGCGTTCGGATCGCCCGGCACAACGATTTTTGCTCGCCGAACACACCTATGCGGCTTCGGACGCCGTAGGACGCACTTTGACCGTTGCCTTCACCACGCCCGAGCCCTACGTCGAAGCGAAGAGAAAGAAGATCGGCGACGCCGCGACCTTCATTCCTCTGCTCGTGCTCCGCGGTGAAGAGCTCGATGAGTTCGGTAGCGCCGCAAATTCGGTGATCGGTGCGCCGTTCACGCTCGGTGGCGACCTGATCGAAAGTACAGGTGGCCTGCTCTCGATCGGCGGCGAGACGGTGAGCGTCGGGCCGACCGCGCCCGGTTTCATCGAGTCGGTGACCACCTTGTCGGCCGATGCGCGCGCGGCGGCGTTTCCGTGGATCGAGCTCTCGGTCTCCGCAGAAGACATGAGCGGCGTTCCCGTATCGGGTTTGGCTGCGGACGCGTTCCTCGTCGAAGAAGACGGCTCGTTGATGCCCGCACAATTGTTGCGCAGCACCGCCGCACCGCCGCGTTTGTTGATGCTCTTCGATCGATCGACCTCGATTCCACCGGAGTTTCTCGATCAAGCCGAGAGCGTGGGACGAGCCATCGCCGCGGAAATTTTCACCGCACATCCGGATGCAGCGATCCGCGTCGCGGGTTTGAGCATCAACGCGCCCGAGTTTGCGGGACCGTTCGCCGGCACGCTCGCGGAAGTGGAGACCCAGCTCGGCGTATTGAGCGGGCTCGGCTCGGAAGTATGGTCCAACCTCGCGGCGACCTCCGAAGACGAGTCGCTGACGGCTGTCCTTTTGGTCAGTGACTTGGTCGCCGAAGATCGAGCGACGCCGGAGCTGCTCTCGCGCATTTATGGAGGTGCGCCGGTGTTGGTCGCGCCGGTCGGCATGAGCGACACCGCGACCGCTGCGCGGATCGCCGAGCTCAGCAACGGCGAGGTGCTCAGCGACGTCACTGCAGCGAATTTGCCTGGTTTGGTGCGCGCCTTCCTCGATGCGCGGCGAGCGGTCGACTACCGGCTGACCTATCGCGCGCCGGTGACCGGTCCGCCGACGCGTGCGGTACGCGTGCGCATGTCCAGCGGATCAGTGTCGGCTTCGACTTCGTATTCAGTGGGAACGCCGATCGCCCAAGACCAGCTCTCCGCGCTCTATTTGACGGTGGAGACGGACGGGCGTGCGGTGACACGTGTCCTCGCGGGCAGTGAGCTTGGAACCGTGGAGGATCGCGAACGCGTGAACGCGGCGTTGTTCGGACGATACGTGTTGTCCGTGGAAGGGAACGCACCTTCGGTGTCGGTGTTGTTCGACGAACACATCTCCGAACGCCTCCTCGCGGAACCGAAATACGACGCTTTGCTCAGCGGCAATGCGACGCGGATCGCCGAGGTCGAACGCGACACCGCATTTCGCGTACCCGCGGATCTGCGTTTCATGACCGCGGCACTGCCGAACGAAGCAGACACCACTGATCTCACGTACACCGACGGTCTCCGCGTCACCCTTCATTCGACACAGCCCGTGTTCGGTTCACCCGTGTTGTCGAAGCTCGACCTGTTACCGCTCGCGCCTTATCGAACCCTGACCTTCGCCGGCGGCGACGAATTCACCAAAACCTTGGAGCGCTCAGTGATCATGGCGGTCGCGGAACACGAACGTTACACGATCAACACCTGGAGCTTGATCGGCAACGAAACGCTCGCGCTCTTCAATCCGCTGACGATCGACGTGGAGCTCGGTCCCGAATGGCGCATCCCGGTCGAAGGTTTCGCGGATTATCATCTGCTCGCGCCCGCGGACGGTGATCCGGTGGCGTTCTTCGCGGTCCACGCCGTCACCGGTGAGGTGATCGGTGCCCTGGCCGATGGATCAGGTGGTGGAATCGGCCGGACGATCCGCGCGCAGGAAGAGAGCACCCAAGCGTTGATCGATCGTTTGCTCATGATCCTGGACGCCGCGAAACGTGTCGGCGAAGCGCTCGGCTACGAAGGGGTCGCGGCTTGGGCGGATCTCGAAGCGACGAAGGTAAACCTGCTCGGGAGCGTGATCCTACTGTTCGAAGGTGAAGGGACGGATCCTTCTGCGAACGTGCAGCAGTCGTTGTGTGCCGAAGGTTTGAACCGTCTCGCCGGTGAGATCCCGGGCTTCAATCTCGCGAACATGCCGTTCGGAGATCTCGAGAGCTTGTATCGCGCCATGCGTTCCTTCTTCGGCACAGAAACGCCGGAAATTCCCGGGTTGGGCGGTCCGGCGGCGACCGCGTGTGCCGCGCTGTTTGGGGGATGAGTGCGTGTCGCGGGCGCTCTGCTGTTCGCGTGCGTTGCGTGCCACGAGACGAGCTCGCTTCCGCCGCCATCATTTGCAGAGTCGACGAAAGCCGCGCTCTTGGTGGTCCGCAGTGAAGACACAGCGCTGATCTATGCAGTCGATCCGAAGGTTCCGTTTTCGCCGCCGGAGCTGCACCGCCGCGGGATGCCCGAGATTGAAACGCTCGAATATCTCTGCGACCTGGAGCGGCTTGGCTTGCAAGCGGGCACGCAGGAGCTGAGCGACGCGACCGAGCTGCGGCTGCCGGTCCCCACACGTTCCAAGAAGTTGATCGGCGGCACCTGGACCGAAGGACAGGTGTCCGAAGGAACAGCAGGCATTTTGGCCGGGCTGAACCTCGGCACGGACAACATGTGCAACGTCTCGCGCGCGCGATTTCGCTCGCGGGAGCTGATGTTCATCAACGATGAACGCGACGATCCCGCCTTCAACCTCTCGCTCGACGAAAACACCGCCTTCGTGGCCTCACTGAACGGGTTCTATTATCTGGTGGATCGCGACGGCGCGATCACCAGGATCGACCCGTTCCCGGACGGCGAAGCGTACGCCGGCGGTTATCGCGCGTTCGACGGCGAGCTGTGGTTGATGACGCTCGAGGGCCGTCTGGTCCGCGGAACGCTCGACACCGGCTTCGAGGTCGTCACTTCCAGCGCACCGTTTCGGCCCTCGACGCGAGTCGATCTCGTAGGACCCCGCGGCGACGCTCCGCTCGAGCTCTACGCGCTCACCGATGCGCGCGATTTTCTGCGATTCGACGGTGCAAAGTGGGAAGTGCTCGCGCGGTCCGACGACTACGACGAGATCTTTCGCCCGCAGATCGCTTGGGTGCGCCCGAACGAAGCGGTCGCCATCGGCGTCGGTCGCGCGGCCAACACCGTCGTTCGTTACCGGGACGGCGAGGCGATCGAAGAGCTCTTGCCCGATCATGATATCGGGCTCTCGGCGATCGCCTTCATTCCCCAGTTTGGCTTGGTGCTCGGACGCGACGACGGCGCGGTGTTCTTCAACGACGGAAGTGGCTGGGTCCCCGAGCCAAAAGAACGCGAACGGTTCTTCGTCCGCAGCATCGTCGAGCTCGAAGGCGGTCTATTTTACGGTGCTGGCCTCGCGCAGAGCTTCTTCGAGTACGAGCTGTTCCAGTTTTATCCGAGCCTCGGACATTGTCCGCCGGACAAGGTCTCCGCCTATCCGATGACCCATATCTCGCGATTCGACGCGAACACTTTTTTGGGCGCGAGCCTCGCGGATTTCGAAGCGCCGACTCAGCTCACTCTCTTCGAGATCGCCGAGCCGGCCTTCTCCTGTACCGAATGACAGCTGCACCTTAGATCAGGCGGCTTGTTGCTGGCCGCCTTGTTGTTGCTGGAGCAGCTGCATCAGTTGCTGGAGGACCTGCTGGCCGACGCCGGGCTGTTGTCCCGCCGCACCTGGCGCGCCTTCCGCACCCTTCTCGCCTTCGCCGCCGCCTTGCTGCTGCTGCGCGAGCGCTTCTTCGATCTTCTTCGCGAGTTTCTCGCCGACCGCAGGATCTTCCTGAATCTTCGGCAACAGCTGCGTCAAAATCTCGAGCACCTTCTGAATGTCACCGCCGAGCAGCGCCTTCACGAATTCGTCGAGCAGCTTCTCCAGCTCCGGATCTTCTTGCGCTTCGCCCGCGGCTTCGGCGCCGCCCGCAGCTTCCGCACCGCCGGCACCACCCGCCGCTTCACCGCCACCCGCCGCTTCACCGCCGCCCGCCGCTTCACCGCCGCCCGCCGCTTCACCGCCGCCCGCCGCTTCACCGC